>Ga0074199_1000170_pt1 | contig 128781 bp, 110 predicted proteins | sample EPASupsiteSAE347_FD_64528 | JGI IMG/M metagenome (GOLD analysis project Ga0074199, IMG submission 64528) | Bioremediated contaminated groundwater from EPA Superfund site, New Mexico - Sample SAE3-47 | ecosystem: Environmental > Aquatic > Deep subsurface > Groundwater > Contaminated ...
ACGCATTGCCGTTGCCTTAAATCTCGCGCCTCTGGATCGTTCCCAGGTTGCCGACTACATTACCCATGCCCTTTGCCAGGTCGGCATTGACCGCCCTTGCATCGAACCGGCGGCGCTTGACCTTATCGCCGCAGCCAGTGATGGCCTGCCCAGGACGATCAACCTCCTGGCTCGCATGGCTTGGATCGAGGCCGCACGATGTAAAGCCAATTCCATCACTCCGGAGCATGTCCGACCCGCACTCCGTCTTGTCCCTTCCGCCCATGATAAAATCGCAACACCGGCTTGAGCTATTTTATACAACCAGCGCCGCCCGGCCGATATTTCCTGCCACCGGGCATCCTCCCGCAACCACCACGCCGCAACTTGTCACCGGCCCTTTTTTCCCACGATACAATTTGGCGAGATCACCACGGCATAATTTGGCGCGTAACAGGAATATTTTTTCCATCCGGCAATATTAACATGTCTAGACTTTTGCGATTCAATCGTTCCGCATTGCTCATATCTTCCACATTCAACACCACCGGCACGCATCCCAGCTTCGTTAATTCATTCGTGTACCACGTTGCCGACCTTATCCCCGCTCCACCGGGAAAACCATGTTCACTGAAAATTCCAACCCGACAATTTGTTATCTCGCTTTTTGACATCACCGCGCACGCCACTAAACATAAAGTTGCAATAAATACGATTGCTTTTGTTTGCATCGGTGTTTACCTCCTCAAAATAATTTTACCGATTACATCCTGCCTGTGGCAGGGGTCACTTTGGCACAGCCTTGCTTCGAATTTTGCAATGGTCAGCCATTGATCTACAATATTTCATGCCGTAACAAACGCAAATCAAACTGGTTGCGCAAATCAGAATCAAATGGTGACTGGGTAATGGTTTGATCTGAGTTTAACCCTTTACTATTCACATGCCACCGGACCAACCCCACATCCCGCGGGCGGGGATGATCACCTTCACCGAGCGGACCAAATTGAACGCGGTATCCCGTGCCAAACGCAGAGAGAATCGTCCCGTCTGGGAGTAACAACGAAGAGGTGGACTGACTGCTGCAAGTGTAACTGGGCCTTTTATAGAGTCCTTTCCAAGTCGCCAGAAAATAGCGGTGATCCAAATCCCAACTTTCCCCATGATTATAACTCACCACCGCTTCAATGCCGTACTGCGGGAACCCCTCCGGAGTATCGGCATATCCCAAGCGCGCGACGTAAGTCATGACAATATCACCATTTGGCAGAAGCACCATGCTCGGATGATGACGTCCCCATTCATACAACATGTTCAGCTTAGACCAGGTATAACCGTTATCCGTGGAAATGGAGACCCCCAATCCGCAATTGTGATCACCACAATAGCCTTTGAATTTCCGCGGCATATTGGTCCTACATGCCGCCACGATATTACTGTTTCGCGCGCGAATGAGCGCCACCTCCCCTACGCCATGCCACCACGGGATCTTGATAGCTTCAGACCATGTGTGACATTCGTCGGCACTGAATCGGATATATCCGTCTGTAAAGATTGGCATAGATTGTTCATAAGCGGCCTTATCAAACAAAAAACCCGTCTCCAATATCCGAATAACCTTACCGGTATCCGGATCCCTGTCCACGAGTTGCGGATCCCACTGGTACCAAGTTTCACCGTTCAGAAATGGCGGAACAGGAAAAGCATCGTGCCAAGTCTCGCCGTAATCATCGCTCAGCCAACGTCTCGATTTCGCCACTTCCGTAACCATCACCTTGCCATGGCCAAGGTAAGCCAGACAAGTGCATGGGTCAACATGCGGCTTTCCCTGCCCGTCCAGATGAAGATCCTTCGGCGCACTCCATAGCGCACCTTGGTCATTACTGGACATTACCATCGCCCTTTGCGGGTAGTCACAGGACACCAGCATTAACAGACTGTTTTTCTCGGGCATATACACAAGATATGGCTTTGCCACTGCCCGATTCCAGCTCTTTGTTATAATTTGAAATTGGGCGAGAAGACTGATTGTTCTATCGCGGCCATTTAGTTGATATATCACATGTGATTGCGGTTCCCAAAAACCGTTAATTTTAAGCGGATGGCGTTGAGTCGGCATACTGAGTTGCTTTCAAAAGTTCCCTAAAAATGATGTTCCAATTCAGCAATTCTCATTATGGCGCCAAAAGAGCCTTGGAAAGAGCCTTCTTTGGTGTCTCGGACAGGTCTTTTTTGAGCAAACATGACCAAGTCGCTGCCATAATGTGAGAATTGCTGGTTCCAATTGTATTTTCCAATTGTATTTTCTTGACAAAACCACATCAAATCATTGCCCTAATTTCCTTTCATCATCGAAAATACCGTCTTTTTCATGTTTACGAAGATTCCCCTGGTCTTTATCTTGTTCCTTGACAAGGGCTTGCTCGAGCATGGCCTCTTCAACGTGCGCTTCCTCAATTACGATGTTATCCGTCCGTTCCACCAGCGCCACATCGTCGGCAGAAACATGGCCGATCACGCGACCGTCGTCAAGCACGTTGAATTCCTTTTCTCTAAGCCGCTTGAACAGGCGCCTTAAATCCAAGGTGCCGCCGATCGTAAACCAGACCGTGGAAACTATTCCAATAATGCCCGCCAGGATGAAATTATTAAAAAAGAACCAGTTGGCCCACCAGATATTAGACCAGGGGCTGAACTTGTTCCAGATCACCAAGACAGCAAAATTTCCACATCCCCACCCGAAGCTCCAGATAAAAACAGACCACGTCAGGATTTTGTCGCCAGTGGTGTATTGGGAATCAATGCCGATCAAAGTTTTAAAAGCCGTTTTAAACGACAACTTCTCTTCGACGACTTCCGGTCCTTCTCGGCGGTATTTCCCGCGGTGAAGCATACGGTCAATATTAAACGGCTCGCGGCAGGTAAGCAGTGACAATCCGACATACAAAGCCAGCGTTACCATCATCGTCATGAAATATATTTCCTGAGAATTAATCGGGAATTTGTCTGGGGTTACTTTCCAGACTATGTAGGGATTGAAAGGAGACGCCACGGTCTCAAGGAACGTTTTAACCGACCCAAGCATCCCGTGGTTCAACAGCCACGGGTAGATTGATCCGGCCCAATATTTCTGTGCAAGGATACCGCCGACCGCCAGGATTGTCCCGCTGATCAAGGCGCCAAACGCGCCCGCGGATGTTCCGCGTTTCCAATATAATCCGAGAACGATGCAAGGCCCCGCTCCGCCCAGCCAGATGACGCCGGTGATTATGAGAAACATCATGATAAAGTCCACCTGGCTGAAGAAAAACGAGAACAGGAAGGCGAATATCGCCACCCCAGTTATGGCCAAGCGCAAGAGCCGCAACTGCTGATGAGGAGTAAACGGTCTACGGCGGAAAGGAAGGATAACGTCCTGTACAATAATACTTCCCCATGAGTGCATGTAGGAAACATCGGTACTGGTCATCAGTAAAATCATAATCGCACAGAACATACCAAGGATTCCGACCGGCAGTATGGCTTTCAGCGCCATGGGTACCCTCATCTGGCTGAAGATGGTGGCAAAGGTAGTGGCCTTGCCCCTGTCCTCGGATTTCAATGCCGTTTGGACAACGTGCAGCATCTCCTCATGGTCGGGACGAGAATCTTTTACCACTGTTTGCTGGGACTCCGCTTTTTCAGCGGATTTGGAAGAGGAACTTATTTCCTTCTGCTTTTCAGATTTTTCTTCCGCTCTGACTCTATCAAGCCGAGCTTGAAGTTCAGGGGCTATTGTTCCGGTTTCCAAGTAAGCGCCAACTTCCTTGCGAACATCTTTAAACTTTTCTGCTCCGGCTACATCGTTCAGGGCTATGGAGGCCAATGCCGTGCGCACTTCTTTTGCCGGTTTCGAAAAATCGGCGTGATTAAGGAAGGTGTACCCCACCACTGCCAGCAAAACAAACATCATACCCGAGAACCCTCCCCGCCATGAACCGAGAATAGCGGCCATTTTCTGTTCATGCGGTGTAATGGCGGCGGCGTTATAGCCCTGGGTCCCGGACCAGGACATACGGTTAAGAACTCCGGCCAATATTCCGACTAGGACGTAAAACAGGTTGAAATCGCGCAATTGTGCAACGTCGTAGGGATTGAACATGCTCGTTCCAGGCGCTCTATCCAGTAAGGCAGGAGCCATCTGATCAAACCATGAAAACTTATAGATTATGCAGACCACAATAATTACATACATTGGGTAGCTCAGAATTCCCATTACGCAGTCGGTTACCATGATGGTAAGCTGTCCACCAAGCACAACGATAAAAACAGCTAACCCGAGGAAACCGGCCATTAAGAGACCAAAGGTCGGAAACGACCAGCCCATTATGTCCACCTGCAACGGAAGCCCGCAGAAATAAATCAGAAACCTGGCGCCGACCGCCGGGAAAATCGCATAGTTTATTACGCCCGAGATGGATTGCAAGATGGCGGCAAAGATACGGAAAGACTTGCTGTATCTCACCTCAAAAAATTGCCCCATAGTCATTGCGCGGGTCTCGCGGAAACGGTAAATACAATAACCGGTCAGTCCCATGATAATACCGATTGGGGCGGAGATCTGACTCCAAAACGACAGGGCAAAACCAGAGTTGTAATACATTTCAAACAAGGCGACCAAGCTGATTAGCCCCGTGGCCGCCTCGCCGTTTGATACGGCAATTACATAGCGGCCGGCCACGCGCCCCGCAGTCAAAAAGTCGGAAACCCCCTTGACACATTTTTGACACTTAAGGCCGATATACGTCACAATAAGGAGCGGGACAAAAACAATCACCCAGTCAATCCAATGCATAATTTTGCTTCCTATAATATGGAGATCATTTTATTTGCACAGCCGTCCAAAATTCAGGAAACGGGAATGAAGTAATCCGTTTTCTTCCGGTTTAATTTCGCGGAAGAAACATACCCCTGCCTCAAGGGCCCGTAAACATTGGCTTCATAACCGACATCATCTCTCACAAAACTTCCCGGCGGCACAATTTTATCAACCTCTCCCAGCTCCTTGTCCGTCAACTTTACATCGCAGGCCCGCAACCCCGACTCCAAATATTCCATCGTCCTTGCGCCAAGGATCGGCGCCGTAACCCCGGGCTGCTGCATAAGCCAGGCAAGCGAAAATTCCGCGAGGGTAATGTTTCTGTTCTCGGCGAGCTTTGCGAGCTTTTCCACCGTTTCCAACACCTCTCCCGGAATGTCATTGCCGACTCTTCCGGAAGGTATCGCTTTTATGCCTGAACGATATTTCCCGGATAACAACCCTTTGGCGATGGGAAAGACCGGCGTAAAGCCGACCCCATAGTTCCGGCAGACGGCAATCAATTCAATGTCAGCGGCCCGGTCAAGCAGACTGTAAGGCGACTGTTCGTTTACGAACCCGGCCCAGCCATATCTTCGGCTTATAAAAATCCCTTCCACTATTTTACAGGAAGGATATTTCGACGTGCCGATGCACCTGACTTTGCCCTGCTTTACGAGCATATCCAACGTGTACAGCATTTCTTCCATCGGCGTGGTTGCGTCAACGACATGAATCATATATTGATCGATATAATCCGTTTTCAGTCTTCTCAAACTCTCCTCGCACTGCGCTATTATATGCTTTCTGCCCGCGCCATAATCATTTGGCCCTTTTCCCGTATACCAGCCGAATTTAGTGGTTAACACCACTTTTTCCCTCTTATTGCCTTCTGCCAACGCATTACCGACCGTCTCTTCCGACTCCGCATATGCATCGGCCGTGTCTATGAAATTTATACCCATATCTATCGCCCTATGGATTATGCGCGTAGCCTCCTTCTGGGTTGACCTGTTGAACCCAATCATCGTGCCAAGCCCTAACTTTGATATCCGCAGACCGCTTCTTCCCAATTGCCTGTACTCCATGATCATACCTCCTTTTGTTGTCCGATTTTTATTTTTTCGTCATGTTTGCAGGCGGCAGAAACATTCATCAATACATTGTCCGTCTTGAAATAAAAAAAACGTTCGCCTGGGATCATGACATGAAATTTCTGCCGTGGAAAATTATCTATCAAATAGTCCACCAGCAACCCTGGCCGCTCGGTATTGGCCATGTGCATGCAGAAATGCATGGGTATCAGAAGCTCTGCGTCGATGGCAACCGCCAATTCGGCCGCTTCACGATACGTGAAATTACCGGCAAAACCCCGCTTCAAGCGGAAATAATCGCGTCCATTGATGGGAAGCAGAGCAATATCGACCTTCAAGCTCCTCAGGCGCTCAATCAGGCCGTCATATGGCACACAATCCCCGGCATGGTAGATGTTAACCCCGCCGATCGTAATCACATAACCATGATAAGGATAACCATTTTCGGCATCATAAGCTAGGTTCTCGTGTGCGGCTGGGATAGCTGTGAACACCGTGTTCCCGATGTCATGCGGACAGTCAACTTCAACGGACAATATCCGCTCTCCTGGCACCCCCAGCTCCTCAAGCGGCTTCCTGGCCGCGGCCGGCACGACAAAACGGCATGCCGGCGAGGTCCGGCTGATTATTTTTATTGCCACCGGATCAATGTGATCAAAATGATAATGCGATCCAAAGACAATGCTGGCGTTGGAAACATCCTCCGGCGCCAATGGCGGTTGAAAACGACGCGGGTCTTCATCGGGTCGTCCTCGGGTATACCGTTCCAGGAAGTCCGAGAGATAAGGATCCATATAGACCACATCCTCATTTCCCTTGACAACAAACCCGCTCTGGCCGAGATACCATAACGCCAACGCGCCTTTTGGCAGCCTTGTCCGGTTAATCTCATCAATTAGTTCAGGTCCCTGACGGATCATTTTCTTCTTCTTTCTTTCGTTTAATAACCGGTTTTTTCCAGCTTATCGCGAAAACTCAACATTTCATCGGTTAAAACCCACTCCATGCCCTGAAGCGAATATCCGCCATCCACGTCCAGCGTCTGCCCGGTAATTCCGCCGGATTCTTCGGAACAGAAAAAAACAACCGGGGCGACGACCTCCTCGATGGTGACAATACGGCCAATGGGCGTCCGCTTGTTCACCGGATCCGCATTACCGGGATTCTCAAACATGGTTGCCACGGTGGGCGTCATAACAGCGCCGGGCGCCACGCAATTGACCATGATCCCATGGCGTCCCAATGCCACCGCCATGCCGCGCGTCATGGCCTCAATCCCGCCCTTGGTCGCGGCATAATGAACGTAGGTGGAGGTGATCGAACGGGAGGATATGGAGCTGATATTGACGATCCTCCCGCCACCGCCCTGTTTGATCATCTGTCTGGCGCCGCATTGCGCCGTCAGAAAATATCCCTTCAAGTTGGTGTTCAGGAAATTTTCCAGCGTCTCTTCCGTAACGTCCAGCAACGGAATCTGCGGTCCGGTCGCGGCACAGTTGATCACAATGTCCAGGCGCCCCAACGACTTTGCGGCCGCCTCAATGAAGTTACGGATATTTTTACCGTTCCGCACGTCCCCCTCGATAAAAACAGCCTTGCGCCCCATACCCCTGATCTCATCCCCTATTTTTTGAACACGCCCCCCGCCATGAATGTCAATAATGGCCACATCCGCACCTTCGCGGGACAGTCCCCTGCAAATATCGCCGCCAATGGCCCCGGCCCCTCCGGTAACCAGCGCTTTCTTGCCTTGTAATCTCGCAGTCATGCTTTGTCTCCAGTTTGATTGAGTTTTAAACCTATCCTCTAACAGAACCGATCCGGTTATGTGCCGGGTCTTCGTATGGAATCCATTCTTTCCTCGGACCGGCCATGCCCCATGACATGAACATTTCGTATCCCGGACCGGCAACATTGGGATGCATTCCTCTGGGTACCAGCACCACGCTGCCGTCCCGGATGATGTACGCCTCGTCGAGTTCTCCATCCAAAGTATAGACACCCTGAAACCCGAATCCCCGGGATGGCCTGAAGCGAAAATAATAGATTTCTTCAAGCCTGGTTTCAATTCCCGGCCGGTCTTCTTCATGGGAGTGCGGAGGACAGGAGCACCAGTTGCCGGCAGGAATATGGGTTTCGCCTACGATCAACCGCTTGCTTGGCACATTGTCATACATGATAAACGTTCCTTCAAGTCTCCAGTTTCCCTCGCCGATTTTCAGCACCTTGAGGTCTGACGGAGAGATGATGTGAACTTCCCCTCCCTGTTCCTCGACCGGCGCACCATAAACTGCCGCCTCAAGCGGACCGGATGCCTTTATGACGATCCGCCTGCCCGCGGGAATATAAACTGCATGTGGCCAGCCTCCCAGCGGCTCGGATCTGGCCGCAAGAACGACGTCCGGTTTATCATCACGACTGATCGCGCAATGCCCCTGCAAAATAACCATACCCAACTCGCGGTCATCATGGCCCAGCTCAACTTGTTCGCCTTTTTTCAGACGGATAAAATCCATATTCAGGAATTCCATCTGCGCCTCATTCTTGCCAACGACACATGTCAATCCATTGCCGGCAACAACCGTTCTATGCAAATTAACTTTCTTCATATCCCTCCGGTTCCATTGTATTCATTCCTATGCCGCCGCGTCTACAGCTGCGCCAGTCGGCCGCCATCAACATAAATCGTCTGGCCGGTAATGAAAGACGCGGCATCGGAAGCCAGAAACACAGCCGCTCCGATGAGTTCATCGGGAAGCCCCCAGCGCCTCATAGGCGTGCGTTCCTTGACCCATTTGTCGAATTTCTTGTCTTTAAGCAGCGGCTTGGTCATTTCCGTCATGAAATAACCGGGACCAATGGCATTGACGCGGATCCCATACCGGGCCCATTCCACGGCCAACGACTTGGTCAGAAGTTTCACCCCGCCCTTGCTGGCAGCGTATGCGGCGGTCGTTGGGCGCGCCGCTTCGCTCATGAGGGAGGCCATGTTGATGATGGCTCCTCCGCGTCTCTGTCCGATCATCTGAAGCGCTGTCTTCCGGCTGACCTGAAACATCGCCCGCAGGTTAAGCTCAAACACCTTGTCCCAGTCGCTCATGGAATATTTCTCCGCCGGACCGCGGATGTTCATTCCGGCGCTGTTGACCAGTATGTCAATCCCGCCGCACCGCTTGACGATCTCCGCGATCAGCCGGTCTATCTGCTTTTCCACCAGAATGTCGCATTCCTTTACAAAGTCCCTGCCCGGAAAATCGCCTATGTCATCAGAAAACGAGCGCGCGGCCAGCGCCACTCTGGCGCCTGCCAATCCAAGCCCGCGTCCGATGGCCAGCCCCAACCCGCGGCTCCCGCCTGAAATCAACGCCACTTTTCCCTTAAGACTGAATTTATCCAGGCTGAATTTCATAACTTCCCCGTCCGGTTCATTTTTTTAAACTTGAGCATCCACACCATTTAATCAGGAACATCGTAAGAATTTCTGCCGCTTTCATTATGCAGTTGATTTCAATTCTTTCGTCATCGCAATGCGTATGATTCAAACTGCCTGCCCCGAATACGATCACGGGCATATTCGCCCTGTGTTTATAAAGCCAGGCGTCACAACTGACCGGCATGCCTTTTATTTCCGGGCCGACTCCAGCAGCCTGGCATGAACTTTCCATGGTCCGCACCAGGGGCTCATCGGCGGGAATCTCATAGGCATCATTGTTGAGCATGGGAAATTGTATTTCGTGATGATCCCTCAGCCATTGACTGCCGCTGGTCTTAAGTTCTCTCCTCAATTCATTCATTACCTGTGTTTTTCGTTTGTTGGTCAAGAATCCAATCATTCCTTCCATAACCGCCTGTGGGGCGACAGTGCTTGGCCACTCGCCTCCGCGGATCACCCCGATATTTAAAGGCGTTAAACCGTCATAATCTTTAAAATACGGGTTGCCTCTGCTCACCCAGGCCAGTTTTTTCCGGTATTTTTTAAGGATTTCCATGGCTTCAAACGCTTTCTCAATGGCACTCACGCCGCTCATGCCGGAATGGGCGGATTTTCCTTCGCATGTTATCCTGAACCAGACCGCCCCCCTGACGGCAGGATGAATATCCATTTCCGTCGGCTCCAGAACCACGGCTCCGTCAGCTTTATAACCAGCCTTTATCAAGGCAAGGGTGCCGTTGCCCCCCGCTTCTTCATCCACGACAACTTGGACCGTCAGATCGCCATCGAGCATCAGTCCCAATTCCTCCAATATTTTCAAGGCCAGATAAACAACCACGATATTCCCCTTGTCATCGCAGGCGCCGCGCCCATGCATAAATCCACCTTTAACCCGGGGTTGAAAAGCCGCAGGCCATTTTTCGGCGGAAACCACGTCAATATGCGCGTTTAAAATAACGCTTCGGCCGCATCCCTTGCCTTTCCTCAGGACGACCAGGTTGGGACTCCTTTTGTATGTAAGACCGGGAACATCAAACGCATAATCCCTGTCTGTTTTTACGGCATCGTTTATCGGCGCAAGGAAAGAGTCGCAAGAGGACAAAGCATCCAGCCTCTTCTTTAGATACAACTGCGCCTTCAATTCGCGACCACGCAGACTGGGGAATCTGATCAGGCCCGCAAGCAGGTTGACAGCGTCCTTTTTGTTTTTTTGAAGAAGTTTTTTAATTTCAGCATTCATGGGTATCCGTCAGCACAACTCTTTCAGAACTTTTTCGATGATATCCGCCCCTTCCGAAGCCTGGTCTTGTGTAATTACAAGTGGCGGCGCAATGCGGATCACGTTCCCGTAAAATCCCAGCCAGCCCAGGATAAGCCCTCTCCGGTAACAACCATAGGAGAGTTTCTTCGCAAGAAGCGGCGCCGGCTCTTTTGTTTTTTTGTCCTTGACCATTTCAAGCCCCATGACAAGCCCCATCCCCCTGGCTTCGCCTAAAATCTTGTATTTTCTTTCCATTGTCTTGAATCGTTCCAGAAGATATTTTCCTGTCTTCCGGGCATTATCCGATAACCTCTCGTCTTCAATGATCCTGATTGCCGACAGCGCGGCCCTGCTGGACATGGGGTTGCCGCCATGCGTGCTTGACATTGAGCCGGGTTTCAGCACGGCGAATATTTTGCTCTCTCCCATCAACGCCGAAGTCGCCAGACCGCTGCCCAGTCCCTTTCCAAGACACATCAGATTCGGCATCAGGCCTTCATGCTCGGCGGCAAACATTTTTCCTGTCCTGCCGAACGAGGCCTGAACTTCATCCAAAATCAAAAGGATCTTCCTTGCGTTGCACCATTTTTCCACCTTTTTGAGAAATCCTTTCGGCGGAAACACAAATCCGCTCCCACCCTGGTATGGTTCGATTATCATTGCCCCCACGTTCCCGGATGACTCCCGCTCCAATATCCGATCGAACATTTCAAAACACGCCATTCTGCATTCCGGATATTTCTTTCCCAGCAAGCACCGGTAACAATACGGATACGGAAAAAATACGGTTCCCGGCACTCCTGTTCCAAACCCTTTTTTCGTTCCCGCTTTCCCGGCCAGACTCATGGCTCCGTATGTTCTTCCGTGAAACCCGCCGTGAAACGCGATGATCTCCTGTTTCCCCGTGTAACAACGCGCCAGTCTGATCGCCGCTTCCGTGGCCTCAGATCCGGTTGTCAATATAAATGCCCGATCCAGATTAGCCGGGGTTATTTCAACAAGTTTTTTGGCCAATTCCACCCTCCACGGAGTTATAAAATCATAGCAGTGATGCAATTCTTCGGCCTGTTTCTTTATTTCTTCCACGTACTTCGGATGACAATGCCCGATATTGGCCACCAATACCCCGGAGGTGAAGTCCATGAATTTATTCCCGTCCACGTCCTCCACCTGAATCCCCAACCCTTTTTTCCAGACAATCGGTATCTGGTTCGTCATGCCCCCGGACTCATACTGTTTTGACAAACCAAGATACTTCCTTGCCTGCGCCCCGGGAAGCCTCGTCCGTAAATCAATCGTTTTGCGCATTGTTTCGCTTCCTTTATGTTTTTTATTTTTATCGTTTACAAGATATCCGCCGGTTGTTCTTTAAATGATAGCTTCCAAACTCCTCCGCAGCTTCAAAAAATGCAATTATGTTATCCCACGGGACATCAGGATACAATGTTTGAGCCGGACTTAATACAAAGCCGCCCCCTTGACCAATGGTTTCCATGCGACGCTTGACTTCAGCTCTTATATCATCGCGACTGCCAAATGGCATTGTGTGTTGAACGCCAACAGTGCCCCAAAATGTCATCCGGGCCCCGAATTGACGCTTGACCTCCACAGGATCCATGCATTCCGGTTGCACAGGATTGAGAATTGTAAATCCGGATTCAATAATTAGGGGTATCATTTCCGTCGCATTGCCGTCTGTATGGAAAAAAGCCGGAAGATCCGGGATAATGGACCTGGCGGTTTGAATGATTTTTTTATACCGGGGCATCAGCCATTTGCGAAACATCTCCGGACTAATCATCAGACCCGTATCCATGGCAATATCATCATACATAAACAATAGATCCGCACCCGCCTTCGCTATATATTCCGCATTAACACAACAGGCCTCCGTGGAAAGATCAAGCAATGCCTCGGCAAACTCAGGGAAATCATAAAAATCCAAGAGTAACCGTTCAAAACCGCGCAGTTTCCATGCCGTTTCAAAAGGATTACCCACCCATCCCAGCACAAATAAATCTTGTTCCTTAAGTCCGGTCACCTTTTGTCGTAATTCTTGCCAGGAACGCGCAACCCCGGCTTTTCTTTCAACCTCCCACCAAGGATATTTGTAAAGCTCATCCAGCGAATTCATGGCCCTTAACGGAAAAAGGTATACCTCCATGTCATCATCGCCAATCAAATAGCCATCCCCCTTTACCAACAGTCTTCCTTCGTTGGGAATTGGCGGGATATATGCGGAGTAGTCAATATCCCCTTTCCACATATGTGTTCCTCCAACCATCGCGCCGCCTGCCCCAGAAGCCCAACCGCCTAACAACCTGGTGGGAATCTTAAAATACACATTGGGATCGCTTGCACCGGTCTTTTCCCGAAAAACCTTCAGCAAGGTTCCGCAAAAGTCCACCTTTCCAACGGGAATCTTGTCGGGAACTTGCCGGTTTATTGTTGCTATAAATCTTTCGCGATTTGTCATGATGCAATCATCTTTGTCTATTTATTACCTGAAAATTACGCGACTTTGTGCAATATTCAGGCATTATTCTACCATTGAATGTTAATTTTCTTTCCGGTTTCGACGGATTGATGAACCGCGTCCAGGAATTTTGTCGTGTACCATCCATCCATGTGATCAACTAGGGGTTTTTTATCATTCAGGATACTGTCAATCAATGATTGAAGCATTGTATAAGGATGCCCGACAAAACTGCCAAGTATATCGGCCCAAGCCGTGACAGGATGAGTTATCCGGTCCTGGGTTACCAAGTGGACTTCCTGATCCGAGGTGTCAATGTCAATTGCGGCCTTTGAACCGACTATTCGCATTTTTAGTTCATACGCAAACGGCATTCCATTGGGAAGAATCCAGGAGTTTGTAAAACGTCCCATGGTTCCATCCGGATATTCAACAAGGGCTTCAATAAGATCATACGTTTCCATGCCCATCTGATGAAGTATTTTTTTTACCCCCACGGCGCACACGGATGAAGGTTTTTTCCCGGTTATCCAGAAGGCAAGATCCGAAGTATGACTCATCAGGAACCAGGCGGGTGATGACTTGGATGACCATTTGAGCATTTTTGTCGGCACGATAACGGCGTCGTTCAGTTCTATGTTAAATGTTATAATCTCCCCGATATCGCCCGCCTCAACGCGTCTTTTAGCGTGCGCAAAAGGAGAACTCCAACGGTTGAAAAACTCAACCATGCATTTAACTCCAGCTTTGTTAATTGACTCAACCATTGCGTCAGCATCTGACATTGACGTGGCGAACGGCTTTTCAACCAATATATGGAATCCTTTTTCGGCCGCTTTTATCACGGGATCGCGATGCATAAAATCCGGCAGCGTGATAATCACAAGGTCCAAATCACCGGCGGCATACATCTGCTGATATCCTTCAAAAATATCGCAGTTGTAATTGGTTTTCGCAAATTCCAGCTCTTTCCCGCTGACGTCGGCGACTGCTTTCACTTTTGCCAATGGGTTGCGCGTCAGGGCGTCCGCATATAATTTACCCATCGCGCCTAATCCGACAATTCCTACTCGCAGCCTTGTCATGATTTCCCCGTTTTTAACTTTCATCTAATGCCGACCCTATCGGCTTGGAGGCAATACGTCTCCGACCTTAATGTCCGGTCCCATCCTCGCCGATCGCGATAGATTGATCGGCTCGGAAACGGGATCGCCTTTTTCCGGCACATAAAAAAGATAATAATTGCGGTCGGCATAGATGGATCCCTTTGGTACCGTGGCGAGCCGCCTATGGTCATGATTGGCCGGATCATAGCTGTCACAAAGGAGAAATATAAGCGCACGAAACCAATACTGAAGACCATTACCCAGCGTCACATAAGTGGCGTTGTCGCAAAGGGGCGCCGGAGCGCCGTCCGGACCAATCGCCGCAAAACTCTCCCGCACCGTGGCGGCCCCAACGCCGTTTGACGGATTGAAGAACGCCACATAATCGGCAACCGGCGAAAATCTGAGAATATCGCCATGTTTGTTCACCCGTTTGTGTGCAGACATGGGGCTCACAGCGTGTCTACCATTGTCATCCCAGCCGACATGGGTGAAGAACCCTTCCGGAAAAATGAGCTCATCATTGCGGAGCGCCGCCACGCCGACATCATTCTGTATCCGTATGATTGTGCCTGACTCGATATAGCTCCGGTTTGCAAAAATACGATAATTCACCGCGAGATGCGCTTCCTCAATATCCGGAAATGGACCGCTTCTCCGCACCTCGACAAAAATCGGCCCAGATACGATTTCACAACTCTCGGGAGGATCCCAAAGGAAAGGATACGACCACCTTCTGGTTGGAATGAATATATCCGGGTCCCAGTGCAACACGTTTTGTTTTGTCTCATATGGAACATCTGGGTTTGCCTTGAGAATTACCGCAGAAATCTGGCCGGAATCATGGTTCGTGGATTTTTCCACCCCGTCCTTCCTGCCGTGGAGACGCACGATCATTTTGCTGTTTTCTATCACCCACGCCGGCCCCTTGCCGGAAACCTGAAGATCGGTCGGATAGTTAGGCGCCGCTGCGTTCGTATTCCCGTAAAGAAGGAAATATTCCGCATTCCCATTTCCAGAGGAATCGTCAAAAAAGGTGATCCTGCCGTTCAACGTGGGCATGCTCCGTTTGCCGTCCGTATCCTTTGTCCACCGTGAAAACCGGGAAAGCTGGAAAGGCACCTCTTCCTCTCCGGAGGCGGTCTTCAATACGAGTCTGAGTTCCTTTTGCGGATCCGCGCAAAAATCGGCAAGCAATGAAAATGTAACGTCTATCGGTAATTGCCCCTTGGTACCGTCATCACGATACATCAGGGTAATGGGCAACCTGTGTTTCCAAGCAGAAAAATCGGCCGCATGAGTTCGCCCCTGGGCAACCAATAGCGCCAAAGCAATAACGGTGATTTTTTCGAATAAAAGTTTTGTTTTCCCAAATTTTACATATTGCATACGTTTACCATTCTTTCATCATCGGCAACCGCGGACGAGGAACACTGCGGATAAGGCCGTCTATCCGCACCGGTTTTCCTGTCCGCATGCTTTTATTGGCGGCGATTCCTACCAGGATGCTCAGCGCGCCGGCGGAATAATCGGCGGCACGCATGAGCGGGTCGCGCCTCGGCCGCGGGGAAAACAAATCGGCCAGCATCAGCTTGTCCCCTCCGCCATGTCCTCCCTCGCCGCTGCGCACGGGGATGTCCTTGGCCGGTTTGAAATGCGGATAGAGTCTGATCTTCGTCCCCTGCGGTATCATGCTGCCGGGAGTTTTGTCCGTGCCGATCAAATTGACCGCCTCGACGCAATCATGCTCAAGCCGGCCTTTTGTCCCGTTAAACGCTATTTTATATCCTTCCCACGGCATGAAGGCGTTGAGCGAATATGACATGAAGGCGCCAGTATCATAACGCACCGTCACATTCATGGTATCTTCTATGTCCATGGCTTTGGAAAACACGCACCGGTCGCGGAAGTAACCGTCGTAGCTCTCGTTGTCCAGATAAAAACCTTTCAGATTTTTGTCCTTCCTCAGGTCAATCGCAAACCTGCAGGCCCCTTTTTTATATTTGCATTCCAGGCACCGTTCCGCATGGCCGGCCAACCCGTATTTTTCAACCATGCCGCTCTTTGCGCCGTAAAATTTCCGTCCACCCATGGCAAACACCTCGACCGGATTCGCCGAAAGCCACCAGTTGACCAGGTCGAAATGATGGGTCGCCTTGTGCACCATCAAACCGCCGGAATTTTTCTTTTCCCTGTGCCAGCGCCGGAAATAATCCGCGCCGTGGCCGGTATCCAGCAACCATTGAAAATCAACGGATATGATACTGCCGACAGCTCCGCTCATCAGGATTTCCTTGACCTGCGAACGCGGCGGAGAATAGCGGTAATTGAATGTTACCTTGACCTTGCGGCCGGTGCGCTTGACCGCGTCAACGATGCGCCGGCATTTCTTTTCGTCAATGGTCATGGGTTTTTCGGTAATGACGTCGCATCCCAGTTCCACGGCGCGTACTATGTATTTATCATGGAAACTGTCCTGTGTACTTACAATCACGATGTCCGGTCGCTGTTCCCTGATCATCCGTTCAAATTCCAAGTCAGAATACTGCGCCACTTTCCCGATTTTATATTCAGACGCAATCCACCGGTTCGCCAGATCGAGCCGACCGGGATTTTTATCGCAGACCCCAACCAGTTCGCACGCGTCCGCCTGTTTACCCAGAATCGCCGCCGTGAACATGCGCGATCTGCCGCCCATACCAACCTGCACGTATCTCTTTTTTCTATTGGTTTCCATTATTCCTTTATTCTTGCGTCAATTTGCCGGTTGATTGCCGGACCATCATTTTTCCTTTGATAATTACCTTTTGACGACATTGTCTTCCTCTGATCAAATCAAGAATTCTTACAGCCATTGCGCGACCAAGATGATAGAAGGGAATATGCACGGTCGTCAGGCGCGGCGTTGCCACGCTGGCCAGCGGAAAATCGTTAAAGGAGGCAACCGACACGTCTTCCGGACACCGTAGGCCCATTTTCCGCAATGCATCAAATGCTCCCAAGGCCATAATATCATCCGCCATGATCAACGCGGATGGACGTTCCTTCGTGTTGCATACTGTTTGAGTCAGACGAAAACCATCGTCCGTGGCACAACAAGAGCACGACTTAATTTGCAATTCGTGTTCGGGAATACGCGCCGCAGTCATCGCCGCCCTATGGCCATCCTCCACGGCTTTCGATATGCCGGAATAATCCGGACCGTTCAGCAACGCTATCCGGCGATGACCCAAGTCCAGCAAATATCGGGTCAACCGAGAAGCCTCCGATTTATAATCGAAGTTCACGGCATCATCATGATCAAAGCGATTTAACAACACACTGTGCGGCGCTTGCCGGCGTATGTTGGCCAGGTCTTTCCCCGCTATCTGCTGCAAGGTGACAATCAAACCCGACAATTCTCCCGAACGCTTGATTCTGGAATAATTTCCGCTCCGGATCATCTCCGGCGTGATCACCACCAATTCAAGGCGATAATCATTTTTATCCAGAGTTTCGTAAATCCCGCGCATAAGTTCAATTTGTGCCGGATGATTGATGAATTCAGCCCCCGGCAACACGGTAATCCCGACCCGCCTGGATAAATTCTTTTCAGGAGCCGGCGGGTTCCTGACGTAGATTCCCCTGCCCCACGTTTTCTCGATGATGCCATCCCTGACCAGATCGTCCAGCGCGCGCCTGAGGGTCAAGAGGGCCACCTGAAAGGTTTCGGCCATCGCCTTTTCCGGAGGAAGCTTGTCCCCCTTGCGCGCGCCGCGCAGCGCTTTCCTCAAAAGCTGACTGATCTGATAATGCCTTGGAACGGCGTGCCGCTTGTCTATCTTTCCGCAATCTGCCAGAGATAAAACACTGTGATTCATAGTTATGAATCTCTATATATCACATCCACCGGCGTTGTCAATGAAAAATAACGGCAAAAAAAACGGCGCGGTTGACTTCCCAAAAAAACGTGCTATTCTTACCTAGAAAGGCGTAATCATGGGCACATTTTACATAGGATGCAAAGTTGAAAATCACGTTCACCGGACCAAAACAGCGGAAATCCCGAAGCTGTTGGTCGACACCGGCAGTGAATACACATGGATTCCACGCGAAAATCTGGAAAAAATCGGAGTTTTGAAGGAGAAAAAAGACCTGCAATTCGTCATGGCAAACGGCACGGTCGTAACGCGCAGCGTAGGATTTGCCATTCTGCGTGTAAACCAAACTTTTACAATTGACGAGGTGGTTTTTGCCGAACCTGGCGATCAGGCGCTTCTTGGGGCGCGCACGCTTGAGGGACTCAATCTGGCCGTTGATTCCGCCCGTAAAAAACTTGTGGCAGCCGGCCCTTTGCCTGCCGCATAAAAAATATGAACCCATACCCATTGACACCAGCGGCCGGTAAAAGACTGATCGCCAAAGCGGCGGCAATACATCCTGCCATTCAAAAGGCAATTAAAACAAACACGCTCGTAATCGTGGCCGGAACAACCAACGGATACGTGGCCGAGGAAATTCTGGGGCAACTCGGCCAGGCAAAGCAGTTCAAGAAAGACAGATTCTTTCGTGGTCTGACCCTGCCGCCTTCCAAACCCACCACTGATACGGGAAGACTCCCGGATGAAAGCAAATTCCCCGGCGACGTTGTCATAAACAAAGGCAAATGGCTGAAGCAAAAAACAATCTTTGACGTTGTTGGCGACCTCAAGGAAGGCGACGTTATCCTGAAAGGCGCAAATGCGCTCGATATATCCCGCAAAAAAGCGGCCATTCTTATCGGCCACCCAAAAGGCGGCACAGCCATCGCCGCCTTGCAGGCCGTAGTGGGCAAACGCGCGCGCCTGATCCTGCCGGTCGGACTCGAAAAGCGTATCGCAAGCAATCTCGACGACCTGGCCGCGAAAATGAACGCGCCTGGAAAAGAGGGGGCAAGACTTTTACCGGTGCCGGGAGAAATTCTCACGGAGTTGGAGTCAATTTCCCTTCTCACCGGCGCCACGGCCGAACTCGCCGCAGCCGGAGGGGTTTGCGGGGCAGAGGGTGCAATCTGGCTTCTCTTGAGCGGAACGGGGAAACAGGTCAAGGCCGCGGAAAAACTGCTGGATTCCATCGCGCGCGAGCCGGCGTTCGAGATTTGAATTAGGCGGTAAAGCCGCAACTGGCGTCCACATCCCATGTAGGGCCTTCGCTTGCGAAGGCCGTCCCGAATCCTATGCAAAACGGCGGCGAGCAAGCTCGCGCCCTACATGAACCTTAAAATTCCTATACCTTGAATTAGGTCTTCGGCAACTGCCGTGCGCGGAGCGCCCGGCCCACCTGAATGTCTTTAAGGTGGACGTCGCGCTCCGCGCGACGTTTCTTCCGTAAACTTTGAAATTCCTATGCTTTGAATTATTTGTCCGGCAGGATTTCGTATTTCAGCGTAACGATGGCCTTGACGGTTTTTTCTATGGTCGAGGTGTCATATACGCCGCAGCCGGAAGTGTCCGTGGAATTGCGCGTGGTTATCTGGAACACGCCCTGCTCCGCGGAAATCAGGGCCCCCACCCTGCCATGACTTTTTTCCGCGAGCGTATACGCCCGTTTATAGCCGTCGTCGGTCGCCTCTGCCAAAAGTTTAAGCTTGGTGTCTTTCAGGTCGGTAATATAAAATTCCGGAGAGGCAATGCTTAAATCAACGCCGTTCCTTATCAAATCGGTGATTTCAGCGGAAACGGCCCGCACGGCCGCCACATTAGTGGACTCGATGGTTACGGATCGGGAGTTCCTTTAAACCAAACGGCGCGGCCGGTACGCCGCGGCCCTTCTTTTAAAACCCCAACCCGGCATAGCCGGAACCAAAAAGGGTTCCGGCTATGCCGGGTGATACTTTTTTAATACAACTGCCTCCCAACAAGGAGGTTCGCTATGCAGACATCTTTTCTTGACGCAAATTCCATTATTACGCGGTCAGCTTTTGCCGGCATGATCATAATCAGAAAATATTTGCAATAAAATCCTGCGCTTCTTGCGCAGAATTTTATTGATAACTGTTTAAGGTACGCCGCGGAAGGCGAGGAGACAAGCATAAATAATAATCGCCAAAACGCGGATGATTGCGTTATATTACCGGCCATGACAACAAAAAACAATTCTCTTTTACCGCATGTCATTTACGAGGACGAATGGCTGATTGCCTTTGACAAGCCCAGCGGCATGCTGGTTGCGCCCGACCGCTGGGACAAAGCAAGAAAATGCCTCGTTGATTTTGTACATGAGACGATTTCGCCGGATGCTTTCAACGTTCACCGGATCGACGCCTGCACAAGCGGCGTGGTGCTTTTCGCCAAAACCAGGGAGGCGTTGCGGGCAACCGCGCAATTATTCGAGAAAAAGGCGGTGAAAAAACTTTATCTGGCCATTGTCAACGGTTCATTGCCGGAACAAAACATGCTTGTCAAAACCAGGCTCGCGCAGAATCCGGAACGTCCCGGCACGATGATGATTGCCGGCAGGGGCGGGATGAGGGCTGAAACGCAAATATGCGCCGCGAAAAGATGGAAAAACCACAGCCTGATAGAGGCCGAACCGCTCACGGGGAAAACCCACCAGATCAGGGTCCATCTTTCCTCCGTAGGTTGTCCGATAGTGGCCGACCGGATTTACGGCAGCGACAACGGCCTTTATCTCTCTTCCCTTAAAAAAGACTATCGCTTCAAATCAAACAGCCACGAAAAGCCGCTGATCGGCCGTCTGGCCCTGCACGCGCTGGAAATTTCATTCAAGCATCCTTTTAGAGGCAATGAGATAAAAATCGAGGCTCCTTTGCCCAAGGACTTCGATATTGCCGTCAAATATCTGGACAAATTCTCTTGAAACGAATTAAAACGTCCATGACTTAATCACGATATCGTAACCGAGAGACGAATACATGATGTACCACAAGCCGGTCGCGGAATCGATGACGGCCGGGTCGGCCAAACCGTCGCCGTCATAGTCCGCCGGCACAGGAACATGGCCGGTCCCGCCCAAAGATCTGCTCAAGGCAATTTCGATGTAACCGGCGCCGGATAATTTGAAAATCCAGTAACCGTTGCTTTCGCCGCATATGGCCGGATCGGCCTTATGGTCGCCGTCATAATCCGCCGCCACGGCGCGATAGCCTATCCCGCCCAAAAGCCCAAGCTTTTCGATTTTGTAATAATTCGCCGAGGAAAGCATAACCTGCCAGTCGCCGTTTTCGCGCTGATAAACCCCGGGATCAGCTTTTCCATCGCCGTCGTAATCCGCCGGCATACCGCTGTAGCCCGGTCCGCCCAGGGGCTGCCCCAACGCAATCACCACGGCGTACCCGGCGGAAGAAGGCACAATCAACCAGATGCCGGTCGCCTCGTTATAAACGGCCGGATCGGCCAGTCCGTCGCCGTCATAATCGGCCGCAACCGAGGCGCACCCGATGCCGCCAAGCCCGTTAACTGTTGTGTTTATCATATAATAACCTGCGCCCGAGAGCCGCACTTTCCATGTTCCGGTCGCCTCATCATACACGGCCGGATCGGCCTTGTGGTCGCCATCGTAGTCGGCGCATACGCCCGCGGAAACATCTGAGCGCCAGCCGGAGGCGGAAGAGCTGAATGCGCTTGTGCTGTAGGTATTTGTCGCTTTTACCCAATAATAATAAGGCACGCCCACCGCGGCGCCGGCATCGTTGTAGTCAAGGCCGGCCGTAGCGCCAATCAAAGTTGCCGCCGAGGAGTCATTCGCAGTATGGCGCCAGACCTGGTAACCGCCAGCCTCATCGGCGGCGCTCCAGGTCACAGTCACTTTGTCCACGCTGGTTCCGCTCGAGGCGGCGACATTCCGCGGAGTGGAGGCTGCCGCATGCGCCGTAAAAACGTTGGTCACGGCCGGCGCCGCATTCCTGTTGTTGTCTCCTGCCTGGCCGGCGACAATGCTCACCGAACCGGCGCCGCTGAAACTCAGATTCGTGCCACCACTGATCTGCGCCTGGCCGGACAATACACTAAAGCCGACCGCAAGCCCGGATGACGCAGTCGCGCTCAGTCCGACAATATTGGTTGTAACCTGGTCGGCGACGGCGGGGAATGCGATGGTTTGGCCGGCCTTGGATATGGTCAGCGTCACCGTCAAGTTTTGCGGACTGTTCCAGGCATTCGCCGAAGTCACGGCGTTTGTCGCCGCATAAGCGCCGGCATCGAGTCCTCCCATATTCACAGAACAGGCTTCCGCCTGCATTCCGCCGCCGGCCACACTGCCGCTTGCCGGCATAACATTCAGCCAGCCGGAAGCGCCGGAGCCGTATCGCACGATGTTGGTAAAATCATAACCCGCCTGATTCAAATTCATTATGACAAAGGCCTGGGCGGCAGGGTTGGCCCCATGATAGACAGCGGTAAACGCCAGGTTGGTGACGCTCAATCCGATTTCGCCTCCGCTTATCCCGCGAAGATTCAACAAATAGGGCGTATTGGTGCTGTCATTGGCGATTGCGACCACAGCCGTATATATTCCCCCGGCAGCGGCATTGAACGTCACCGCGAAATTACTTGCGCTGTTTCCGCTCACCAGGGCTGGCATGCCATTGACCGTGAAACGAGCCGCGCCGGAGCCGCCGGTCGTAACGCCGGTTATTTGCAAAGAGACCTGACCGGCGTTGGTAATTGAAAAAACGTTGGTAACGATTGCGCCGACGGCGCGCGCGCCGAAATCGCTTCCTTTTTCCGAGGATGCGGCATCGCCGCTGCAAATTACGGCATTGTTCGTGCCAAGAATGCGCATAACAGTCGCCGCCCATTCTGCCACATAATTCGCGGCCACGCCGCCAGCGTTGGTAAAATAACCGCCCGCATATACCCTGCCATCCGCATCAACGGCCAATTCTTTAACCCCGTCATTCATGCCGCTGCCCAGGTTGGTCCAGGTTGAGCCGTTCCAGGCGGCAATGTAATTGGCGCCGACACCGCAGGAATTGGTAAACAAGCCGCCGGCATATAAGCGCCCATTCGAACCGAAGGCCAGGGCGCTGACATAATTATTGTCCACCCCAATCCCCAGATTAGTCCAGGCGGACCCGTTCCATTTGGCGATACGGTTGGCCGCCACGCCGCCCGCATTGGTAAAACTGCCGCCGGCATACAAGTCGCCGTTGGTCCCGAACGCAAAGGCATAGACGGTATTGCTCAATCCGCCCCCCAGATTGGTCCAGATGGACCCGTTCCATCTGGCGATGCGAACAGCGGCCACGCCGCCGGCATTGGTGAAAGCGCCGCCGGCATACAAGTCCCCGTTTGAGGCAACAGCCAGGGCATAGACGGCCGCATTCATTCCGGCGCCCAAATTCGTCCAGGCGGAGCCGGTCCATTTGGCTATATAATTCGCAGCCACGCCGCCGGCGCCGGTAAAACTGCCGCCGGCATATAACTCGCCGTTCGTATTTAAAGCCAGAGCGCTGATGTAATTACTCATACCGCTGCCCACATTGGTCCAAGTGGAACCGGTCCACTTCGTAATATACTTTCGCGTCAATCCGTCGGCTGTGGCAAAATTACCGCCGGCATACACCTCGTCATTCGTGTTTACGGCCAGAGAATAAACAAAACTGCCTATGCCGCCGCCAAGGTTGGTCCAGGTTGATCCGTTCCATCTGGCAATGTGATTTGCCGCCACGCCGCCGGCATTGGTGAAACTGCCGCCGGCATACAATTCGCCATTCGTGCCCAAAGCTATGGATTCGACATCATCGCCGAGCCCCTCGCCCAAGTTCGCCCAGTTCTGCGAAAAAGCGGATTCCGCCATGAGGCAAAAGACAAACATCAATCCGACTACCATGTATTTTTTCTGCGGCATTTTTCCTCCCACTTCAGGGTCAGCCCTTCACGCTTCAGGGCCAGCCCTTGACAATTGACTTTCTCTCGTTTTGCTTTTCACATTTCCCGCTCTCCATCAAAAAAAAACATTGCCCATTTGCAAAAAATCACTAGATTAATGAATACTGTTAAATCAATACAAGGAATTGAACCATGAAACAATTAAGCCGTTTTACCGAATTTTTGCAAGTTTTATTGATCGCCATGGCCGCGGCCTGCACCGTCCGCGCGGAAAGCAACACCATATTCATCGTTGACACAGGCACAACCAATACCGACGCCTACGGCCTGGGCGTCAACGGAACCAACAACGTCCTGATCGTCACCAACGGCGGACATCTGGCAACCGCCGGAACGGCATACATCGGAAGCAACAGCATTTCCCTTTATAATCGCGCTTATGTCTCCGGCAACGGCTCGCTATGGTCAAGCACGGCAAGCATAAACGTCGGTTATCTGGGCGGACAGAACAGTCTTTATATTTCACAGACCGGAAAGGCGCAAAGCGCCGTCAGCACGGCGGTGGGACAATACAGCAGCGACAACACTCTTACCGTGTCCGATGGCGGCCTTCTTACAAACGCACTCGTACTTTCCATCGGCGTCAACGGCAGGCGGAATACGGTGACGGTGACAAACGGCGGCATAGTCTGCGCGGGAACGTATATTTCCCTCGGCGCCAATTCCGCAATGAACGGCAACCAGTTGATTGTAACCGGCACCGGTTCCGTTTGCAAAGCCGGAACGGATTTTACCTGCGGCTCATCGTCCGCCACCAATTACGTGACGGTTTCAAACGGCGGCGCGATCCTGGTCGGCTCAAGTTCATCCGGCCTGACCACAGTAGGAAACCATCTGGAGACGCACCGGAACCGCCTGCTCGTGACCGGATCCGGATCGCTCTATTCCAATCTAGCGAGCATCATTGTCGGAAAGGAGGGATCGAACAATTACCTGACCGTCGGCGACGGCGGAAGAGTATGGTCCGCCTCCACGCTCATCGGACAAAGCGGCGTCTGTAATGTCGCCACAGTCTCGGGCGCGGGATCAATCTTGTCGAACTCGATCAGCCTGTACGTCGGTTCCAACGGATACGGCAATCAACTGGTCGTATCCAACGGCGGCTATGTCATTTGCACCAACATCGGTTTCGCCGGTTATGACAGCGCCTCGTCCAACAACGTCATTTCAGTTTCCGGCGCCGGTTCGGTCTTCAGCAACAGCGCATGGTTCTATATCGGTTATAACGGAGGCAGCAATACCGCCTCCGTTTCCGACGGCGGAAAAATGGGGATTTACATGCTTTACGTCGGTGCGATCACGGGAGCCGACAACAACCTGATCAGCCTGTCCGGCGCCAATTCGCTCATGAAATGCACGCAGGTTTATTTCGGCGACCAGACGCGCGGCAACAGGCTCACGGTCGGCGACGGCGCGCTGCTGGATTCCACTTTCATATTCCTGGGCAACAGCTTCGGCGCGGACAGCAACATCATAACCGCAAGCGGCAATGGCTCGGTCATAACCGGGTTTTACTTCTATGCCGGCATGGACGGCGCCAACAACAGCTTCCAGGCCACGAACGGCGCCGCGATTTACTGCCAGGAAGCGCAGCTCGGGTATCACGATGGCAGCGACCGCAATTCTCTGACGATTGACGGCAGCAATTCGACCATGAACTGCGGTTCCAAAATCACGATCGGGCAGGGAGGACAATTCTGCAATTTGTATCTCCAAAATAACGGCAAACTCATTTCCGGAAGCGGAACGATCGGCAATGGCGAATCCGCCTCCGGCAATGAAGTGGTGGTAAGCGGCTACGGCGTCTGGAGCAATCTTAACACCCTCTGCGTGGGCAACACCGGCGCACTGAACAGGCTGACCATAACCAACCGCGGAACATTCTATTCCGGCGCCCTCTGCGTCGGACAGGATCCGGCCTCATCAAACAACCTGGTCTCGATTCACGGCAGCACCTGCAACATAACCGGAGTTTGTGACATCATTCGCGGCACCAATATCCTGGACGCCGGCCTCATGCAGGTCGGCACGCTGCTCATAACCAATTCCTCCGGAAAAATCGACTTCCGGCGCGGACTGCTCAGGACTGAAAACGTCCGCATCGCCAACGGAAGCGCTTTTTACGTCGGCAACGGCACGGCGGCGGCGACCAATCTGCTTGTCAACAACGGCACCCATTATTATGCGGACGGAATGATCATCAATCCAAGCGGCGCCCTGGCCGGCAATGGGACCATCATCGCTCCCGTATTGATGGACAACGGCGCTTATATTTCCCCAGGCGAAAGCATCGGTCTTCTGGCCATCTCCAACCTGACGATTGCCGGCGGAACATACGTATACGAAAAGAACTCTTCCTCGGCCGACCTGATCAACGTAAGCGGACCGCTCTCGTTCATCTCCACGCCGCAGCTGACGATCCTGCTGAAAGACGCCGGCGGAGCCAACTTTGTCGGCACCAACACGCTGATCAATTACGGCAGTTTGTCCGGATCATGCACCTTCGACATAGATTACGGGACCACCGGCATGACCGGATACACGGTAACCAACAACGCGTCCGCCAAACGGATCGAATTGATTTCGCCACACGCGCCGGCGGCGCCAGAGCCTCTGGCGGCAAGCGGCATTACCACAAACTCGTTCATCGCCAACTGGTCGGCCTCTGTAAACGCCACCAATTATTTTCTGGATGCGGCCACGGACAGCGCGTTCACCTCGTTCGTTTCCGGCTATAATAATCATTCGGCCGGCAATGTAGCCGCCGTAACAATAAGCGGCTTGTCCCCAAATAGCGCATATTATTACCGCATTCGCGCGCAGGGACTTGGCGGAACCAGCGCCAATTCCGCGACCATCGCGGTCACGACCCATCCCTTGCCCCCCACCCAGCCGCCTACCGGAGTGAACGCCACCAGGGGCGCGTTCACGGACCGTGTACGCATTGCCTGGAATTCAGTCTCAAATGCAAGCACATACGAAGTCTGGCGCAATATCGCCGATGACTCATCCGGCGCATCGCACCTGGCCGGCGATCCATCCGCAACGGTATACGACGATACAACGGTGACGGTCGGGACGACGTACTATTATTGGGTCAAGGCGAAAAATGCCGGCGGAACCAGCGCTTTCAGTTCCTCTGCTTCCGGTTATGCCTCCCCGTCCGTCCCCGCGCCTTCCACCCCGACCGGCGTCAGCGCCACCAAGGGAACCTATGGCAGCAAGGTGGTGGTCTCCTGGAACACCGTCTCGAACGCGGCGAGTTACGAGGTGTGGCGCAACACGATCAACGATTCTTCATCCGCCGTCAAATTCGGCACAGAGCCGTCACTGGCAACATACGAAGACACCAGCGTAACGGCCCGCACCGTTTATTACTACTGGGTAAAGGCAAAGAACAGCGCCGGTACAAGTTCGTTCAGCGCATCTGACAGCGGATTCGCCTCGCCTTCAGGAGATACGCGCTGGCTGCCTGCTTGCGGAGATCTGGATGGCGACGCAAAAACCGATCCAACGGTCTATCAACCATTGACCGGCACATGGAAAACAAAACTTTCAACTGCCAATTACACGATATTTACAACCGCTGCCGGATTCCTGGGCGGCACCAACTATATCTGCCTGGCCGCGGATTTTGACGGCGACGCCAAGGCCGATCCCACCGCATGCGGCAACGTCAACACGCTCTGGATGACAAGACTTTCATCGCTCGGTTACGCGGTTGGCGCCATTATTTCTTTCGGCAACAGCAATTATACGGCCGTGGCTGCAGATTTTGACGGCGACGGTTTGGCTGATCCGGCATTATATCAGGCCGCAAACGGAAATTGGACGGTAAAACTATCGACGGCCGGATACGCGGAAATACCTTTGCCGTCATTGTTGGGCGCGGACGGATGGGCCGCCTTTGGCGCTGATTTTGACGGCGACAGATTGGCTGATCCGGCAGTTTATGAATCCGCAACCGGCGCCTGGTCGGTCAAACTTTCCGGCGCCGGCTACGCGCAGATTGATCTTCCCGCGGGATGGATGGGCGGCACCGGATGGCTCGCGGCAATCGGCGATTATGACGGCGATGGCCTTGCCGACCCATGCGTCTATGAGCCGGCAACGGCAAACTGGAAAGTAAAACTCTCCAGCGCAGGCTACGCGGAAATAAGTTTGACCAATTTCCTGGGTGGAATGCAGTAACCAGAAGGGCATAGGTCAGAAATCAACGGCCAGTCCAGAGTTCAGACAGAAAGCGCAGAGAGTTGACTTCTGCCCCCATGATCTTCTGACCGCTGATCAGGTCTTCTGCGTTTCAAGAGCCATGACGATCAGCTTGGCGGCCGCGGCAAAATCGTCTTCCTTCCTGAAGAATCCGGATACTCCGAGTTTTTCCGCCTCCTCCATGTCCTTTGCCGTGCCGTAAGCCGTGATCATGATTACGGGAAGTTTCTTGTCGTTTTCGCGGATTTTGCGCAGGGTCTCGATGCCGTTCATGCCGGGCATGCGCATATCAAGATATACAAGCGCTGGTTTTTCGCGGGCGATGGCCGCCAGTCCTTCCTCTCCGCTGGCGGCTCCTGTAACCTGGTAGCCCCTGGCCTTCAGCCAGAATTCCATCGGCCGCCTGAATCCGTCCTCATCGTCAACCAGCAATATTTTTATCTCTTTTGGTTCCATGTTTTTATCTCCTTCATTGGCACCCCACAGGATGCCAGGTTCTATGATTCATGCGGCAGAGTAAAAATAAAAGTGCTGCCTTTATCAACCTCGCTTTGCACCCATATCCGGCCGCCGTGTTTCTCTACCATTTCCTTGGCCAGCGGCAATCCCAGGCCTGTGCCGGCCACTCCGTTGTGTTTATGAGAACCGACCTGCTCGAATTTGTTGAAAATACGCCGCATGTCGCCGGCGGCGATGCCCACGCCGCTGTCTGAAATAAAAACTTCGACGGGATCGGAGTCCTTAATGCCGACGCTGATTCTGCCTTTGGCAGGAGTGAATTTCAACGCATTGCTGAGCAGATTGTTAAGCACCTGCGTGATCTTGTCGGCGTCAACCTCCAACTCCAGCGGCGCAGGGGGCAAGTCCAGCTTTACGACGATATCCTTTTCGCGGAACCATCCGGCAAAGGCCTGCACGGCATTATGCGCCAGCGCCACCAGATCGGTTTTGGATTTTTTCAACTCCATCTTCCCGGCCTCGATTTTGGAGAGGTCCAGCAAATCGTTGATAATGCGCGTCAACCGGTCCAAATTGTCTTTGGCCAGCGACAAGAATTCCTTCTGCGTGCCGTTCATCTCGCCCGGAGACTGGTCCATGAGCACCGCCAGGTTTTTCTGGATGGCGACCAGCGGCGAACGAAGCTCATGCGAGACGTTAGCCACGAAATCGGACTTCAATTGTTCCAGTTCCTTCATCCTGGTAATGTCCGAGAGAACCGACACCATGCCGATAGTCTGGCCGTCGCGATCCTCGACAACGGCATTGGAGGCGCGCAATATGCGGCGGGTGTCCTTGTCTTCGCCCGCCACCTCTATCTCCTCCACCGATTCCTGGTTCCCATGGGAAAGGATCAGGGCATGCTCCTTTTGCATGGTGTCCTTCAACGCCTGCCCCATGATTCTTTCTCCGTTCTGTCCAAGCAGTTTTTCCGCGGCCGGATTGGCCATGAGAACTTTGCCGTCATTGCCGACCACGATGACCCCCTCGCCGACGTTGCGCATTACGGCGTCTATTCTGTTCTTTTCGAATGTCAGGCGTTTGATCTCGTCCTTATAACGACCGGCCTCTTCCTCGACGCGCCGCTTCAGTTCGGCATCGTATTGGTCGCGTATGGCATAAAGCCGCCTTAATTCCTCGTCGGACGGCATTTTGCCTTCATTAATGGCAGGCGGCGGCGCCTCATCGTCAGGCGGGGCGGAAGGGCTTTTGGCATAAAACTGCCGGCCGGAACCGCGCAAAGCCTTTATGAAATCTTCTTCCTCTCCCGTCTGTTTCTGTTGTTTCTCCTTCGCTTTTTCCGCTTCCTGCCTTATCCTGCCATAAAGGACGATGTTTGCCAGCACATGCTTCAGATTGCGGTCCTGCAATGCCTTTTGTATTCCGCCGGACCTGTCCAGATCCTCCGCCTTGATCGCAAGGCATCCCAGGAAAGAATGCAGTTCGGACGGCGTGACTCCGGCCTGAAGGGTGATGTTGTCTATTTTCAGGATCTCGAAATATCTGGCCAGTTCCGCAATCTGCGAGGATTCCAAGGCGAACGGCTGTCCGTTGATCATCAGCTTCTTTTCGACGAACCCAATGGAAAAATCATTTCTGCCGGAAAGTTCCGACTGCAAGGCGCGATAAAACTCTGTAATGCTTTCCTGCACCAGGGAATGAGCCGGGGGATAGAAACGGATGTTCTGCAGGGCCAGAAAAAGCGCGTTGATGACCTTCAACTCGTTCATGAAGGCATCATACAAACGCCGGACCGGAATCACAAGCGCAAAGCGCCTAAAAAATAAACCGTGATGAATTTGCTTGAGAAGCGCCCTCTCCCGCCTTATTATCGCCGCAATTTTCCATGAAAAAACGACACCCTGCGATTCTGATTGCCGGAGCTCCGGCCAGGTACCCGGATCTTCGTTACGCCACCGGATTTTTTTCCTTCGATCCGGTGATCTTTCTGATCGCGAAAAACCAACGCCACCTTGCGGTCTCGCCGCTTGATTTTGCCCACGTAAAGCGCACCGTGCGAAACACCCGCGTGGTGTCCCTGGCAGACCTGCCGGTCCAAAAAAACTCAAAGACACCGGCTGCCGACCGCACCGCCGCCCTGCTGAAAAAAGCCGGCATAAAGGCCGTGACCATCCCGCCCTATTTCCCGGTCGGACTGGCCAACCGGCTTTCAAACCGCGGAATCATAACCACCGTGGCCGAAGACGGCGTTCTACCGGAGCGAGAGATCAAAACAACCAGGGAAATCGGGGATATCTCAATCGCGCAACAGGCCGCCATAAAGGCAATGGATCAAGCCGTGGGACTGATCGCCGGAGCCAAAATCGGCCGCAACGGCATTCTGAAAACCGGCGGAAGACCGCTGACATCGGAAGCAGTGCGCAACGCCATCAATGCCTGCGCGCGCGATCGGAATTGCATCTGTTACGGAACCATTGTCGCCTGCGGAGCGCAGGCCGCCAATCCGCACGAGACCGGGTTCGGACCGCTCAAGGCCGGGCAAACGATCGTGATCGACATTTTTCCCCAGCATATCGAAAGCGGCTATTGGGGCGACATCACCAGGACCGTCTGCCGGGGAACGCCCCCGGCAAATATACAAAAAATGTATGAGGCCGTGTGCGACGCTCAAAGGACGGCCGTTGCAAAAATCAAGGCCGGCGTCATTGCGGAAACGGTTCACAACGCGGTCGTTGAACTCTTCAAACAACGCGGATTTGTAACCGGCAAAAAACACGGCAGGCCGTCAGGTTTCATCCACAGCACCGGCCACGGCATCGGGCTTGAAATCCACGAACAGCCTTCGGTCGGGCCGAACAAAACAAGGCTTGAGGCCGGCAACGTCGTCACCGTGGAGCCGGGTCTTTATTATCCAGGCCAGGCCGGCATAAGAACCGAAGACATAGTGCTGGTGACAAAAACCGGCTGCCGCAAGATCGGAAACGCAAAATATCCGTTTGTTCTTTGAACAAACCTGATACCAAATTCCTACTAATTTGCTACTAAAATATACCAATTTAGTATTTTACACTTTGTTAAGATTACCGTGCACGAGGACATAAATAAACGCGTGAGGAAAAAATAACATGAAAATACTGATTATCGGCGGCGGCGGCAGGGAACATGCGATTTGCTGGAAAATTTTGCGGGACGATCCGGACGCGGACATTTTTATAGCTCCCGGCAACGCCGGCACGGCAGGCCTCGGCGCGAATTTGCCCATTCAGGCCGAAGACGTTGCCGGACTTGTCGGTTGGGCAGGAAAGGAAAGACCCGATTTGATCGTGGTCGGCCCCGAGGCGCCGCTCTGCCTCGGCATCGTTGACCTGATGCAAAAGGAAGGACTGCGCGTCTTCGGCCCCTCCAAGGAGGCGGCACAGCTTGAAGGCAGCAAAATTTTCGCCAAGGAAATCCTGTTCGCGGCAAAAGTGCCCACCGCCGGAGCTGAATTTTTCGACGATGAGTCAAAAGCCCTGGCCTATCTCCGCGAACAGGAATTTCCGCTCGTGGTCAAGGCCGACGGCCTCGCAGCCGGCAAGGGCGTGGTGATATGCCACAACCTTCAGGAGGCCGAAAGCGCGGTGCGCGCGGCCATGTCCGGCAACGCTTTCGGATCCGCCGGCCGGAAAATCCTGATCGAGGAATGCCTGGAAGGCAGGGAGGTTTCCGCCCTGGCTTTTGTTGACGGAAAGAAAGCCGTGTTGCTGCCCACGGCCTGCGACCACAAACGCGTCTTTGACCATGATGAAGGAAAAAATACCGGCGGCATGGGCGCCTTTTCGCCTTCGCCGGTTGAAAATCCAGTTTTTACGCAAAGCGTGTTGAAAAAAATATTTGAGCCGACCATACGGGAACTTGTCCGCCGGGGAATCACCTATCGCGGCGTGCTCTATGCCGGTTTGATGCTCACCAGGGATGGGGCAAAAGTGCTCGAATTCAACTGCCGTTTCGGCGACCCTGAAACCCAGGCCATTTTGCCGCGTTTGAAAGGCTCGCTGACAGCCGCCATGGAAGCCTGCATTGACGGCTGTCTTGCTCAGGAACACGCGGCCTGCCGGACGGAAAGCTGTGTTTGCGTGGTCATGACCGCAGGAGGTTACCCGGATAAATACCGGAAAGGCGACGTTATTTCGGGGCTGGATAAAGCCGGCACTTTGAAAGACGTGATCGTCTTCCATGCGGGCACAAAAATGGAAAACAACAAAGTGGCCACATCCGGCGGCCGCGTGCTCGGCGTAACCGCGCTTGCCGCCAACCTGGCAAAAGCCGCGCAGCGCGCCTACGAGGCGACGGCGTTAATCGAATTCAAGGACGCCCATTTCCGCCGCGACATAGCCGCGTCGGCGCTTGGGGAATGATCAAAATCCAATTCGGTAAATTGTCCCCTCGTATATCGCCTCATAAGCGCCCAGATCCACTGTTCCGTATCGAATGCGCTGGCGGCCGTCCAGGTCAACCGCGTTCGTCATCCAGTCCTGATTCGTACCGGCATTAATACATGGCGACGGCCCCAAGGTTGTATACCCGAAATATGCCTGGCAATGTTCTCCGCATGCCGAGTGCCTAGCCGCCATGCGCCGAATATTCCGAATTTTATCTTTCTCATGTTGGGAACCATACCATCAATCCCCCGCTTTGCCTATTGCACTAAACAGTATTTTGCACTTTTTTAACTTGCCCCTAAGTAAACAATTTTATTGACAATTGTTTACTTAAGTAAACAATATCTTATTACATGAAAACAGAACTGGCAAAAAAAATCATTGCCGAATGGCTGGAGGAATATGATATTCCGCCGCTGGTCAGGCGAAGCGTGCCGGCGCCGGACATCAGGCGACTGTCCGAAATTCTGGCCGTGGTCGGCCCGCGCCGGTCCGGTAAAACATTTTTTCTGTACCAACTGATCAGCGACCTTCTGATTGAAAAGGCCTGCGCCAAGGATGATATACTTTTTGTCGATTTCGAGGACTACCGCCTGATTGATTTCGAAGGCCATGATGTCGAGAGCCTGTTTGCGGCATTCAACCAATTGACCGGGAAGAGTCCATCCTACATTTTTTTCGATGAAATTCAACACCTGCCGAATTGGAGCCGCATTCTCCGGACGCTTCACAACCAGCGGCGCTACCGCCTGGTCATATCCGGGAGTAATTCCGAATTGTTGAGCCGCGAAGTCTCCACGGAATTACGGGGTCGCTACCGGGACATACTGATTCTACCGTTTTCTTTCAGCGAAGTCCTGTCCTTTCATCATGTCGAATATTCGCAAAAAACTTTTTTGACGGCCGGCCGGGGCAAATTGCTGAAGGTCTTTGATGATTACCTTGATTATGGCGGATTCCCGGAGGTCCTGAAAAAAACGGCGTCTTCCGAGCGCAAACAACTCCTTCAATCCTATTACCGCACCATCTTCTACCGCGATATTCTCGACCGGCACAGCATCAAGGCCAAGTATGTTCTGGAAGCCATGATGCGCTATTGTTTAAACGTAAACGCAGATCTTTTCTCGATATCTTCCTTTGCAAAGTTATTGAAAACGTCCAATCTGCCCGGCAGCAAACGTACCATATCAAACTATTTGCATTACCTTTGCGAAGCTTTTTTCCTGATCGTCAACGACAAATTTTCATTTTCACCACGCAAGCGGTTGATGAATCCCAAGAAAACCTATTTGCTCGACCCCGGGTTCAGTTTTTTGGCAACGGAGTTTTCAGAAAATAAGGGCAAATCCCTCGAAAATGGCGTCGCAATCGAATTGTTCCGCCGGCAGGAAGAAGTTTTTTACTTTAAAGACCGGAATGAATGTGATTTTATCATTAAGCGCGGCAATGTTCCCGCAGAGGCCATACAGGTCTGCTGGCAAACCAACAACAAAAATTTGGAACGGGAATTAAACGGGTTGATCGAAGCCATGGAAGCATGCAAGATAAAGCAAGGACGCATTCTTACTTATGACCAAGAAGATACCCTAATCCACAAGAAACACAGAGTCGAGATCATGCCGGTATGGAAATGGCTATTGCCATGAAACCGATACACATAAGAGAAACTCCGGTGACTACCAGAGCGGACATTTTCTTTCCCGCCTTTTGAAGATCAACTCGCGGATGCGGACGGCAAAATCGCGCAAGTGCTGGCCAAAACCAGGATAACTCCCTTATGGGCCACGGAATGGCAATGCCGCAAGGGATGGTCGGTCGGACCAAGGAGCATGGCGTTCTGCGTGTGGTTCATGTTTCCCCATGACAAAGGCTGGGTACGGTTGTCACGCGAAGGCAGAACATTACGCTCAAATCCCGGCGACCTGATCCTGCTGCCGGAAGGAATTGAACACGCCGTGGGTTTGAGCGGCGGCGGAAAGATGCTGCAATTGGCCGGCCACTTCAAGGCCGACGTTTTCGGCTCGATCAACCTGCTCGAATTGCTCGGCTTTCCAATCCTGATTCCGGCATCAAAAGACGCCCCGTTTCCGGCATCTGCCAAACGGATGGTCCGCGAATATGCCGTCAAGGCGCCTGGGTGGCAAAATGTCATCTCGGCGGAATTGACCAATCTTCTCTTTTACGTGATCCGCGAACGCGGAAGCCTGTTTCGTCCCTCCCGCTTCGCGAATGCCTATGAACTGATGCCGGAGATAACGCCCATTCTGAAGGAAATAGAAAAGCGGCTGGCGGATGCGGACCTTTCGCCGTTCACGCTCGCCGCAAATGCCAATATCAGCGAAAGTTCGCTGCGCAAGCTTTTTAAAACAGTCACCGGCATGAGTCCCGTGACTTTTATCCAGCGCTGCCGCGTGGACAAGGCCTGCGAAATGCTCAGGTTCACGCGCGAGGGCATAAAGGAAATCGCCGCGGCCTGCGGTTTCGCCGAATTGAACTTCTTCTACCGCGTTTTCAAGCGCTGGACCGGCCTGACCCCCGCCAAGTTCCGGAAAAAAATTTAGTTCTGCCTTGATCTCAGAGATGACGCGGCCCTATTTTGTTCTGAAATCAATTCTGGTGGGCGGCGGATAAAGCCGGCGCACTTCAGCTTTCAATTCATCATCTATGGTTCTGCCGCTCCCTGATGCCAGGCGCTTTTCCCACATGCCGAACCATAAGTCCGTCAAGGCGGTCTCACCTTCCCGGATCACGGCATATTCGCGCCGCAACACCTTCTCCACCAAAACAAAATCCCCGCGCATCAAGGCTATCTGTCCGCGAATAATTTGTATCCTGTCAAACTCCGGGCAAATCGGCAACTCCGGCTTCGGTTTTACGCCGCCTCAACTCCAACGCGCCCCAGCCGCTTCCAAGATGCAACAGTTTTTCCGGCGGCCGGTCCGTGACTGTTCCGTATAACGCAAACAGTTCGTTCAGCCTGGCGGGCGGAAGACGCTTTTTAAGTTCACGGTCCGCGGACTGCCATGCGGACTGCCAGTCCGCATGATGCGCAAGGCGAGGATCAAGCTCCATGCAGCCAAAAGCCTCCAGCCATTTATATTCCCCGTTTGGCGGCATTTCCAGACCGTGTAATTGCGTCGGCGCCAGTCCGGCCTGGATCTCTATATATCTGCTCCCGGAACCCGACAGATATTCCTGCCAGCGCCGCCCCCCCACTCCATTCCCCCAGCAAAACATTTTCCGGTAATCCAGAGGCCGGGTGGAAGCCTCGACAAGACCTATGCCGTTGCGGTCAAGCGCGGCCTCCCATACCATGTCCGCATTCTCACACTGCAAAAAGTATTCATTGGAAAACGGAAAGTTCAGCGAATAACTCGCATCCTGACCAGGCAAAATCGGCAATTCCGGCAGGGTTCCCATTCCCATGGTGGGAATGGTATAGATCGCTTGTTGCGCCGGCGCCAGAATCCGCGTCCCTTCCTCCTCAGGCACCGCCATGTTCGTCCACCAATACATGGAGGAGGGCCGACTAAACGGATTCAATACACGGACCGACGCCAGCAGAAACGGAAAGTTTTCAGGAAGGAAAAAATCTATCTGCCAGAAATGGCCCTTGCAGCGCTCGAACTCGTAAATGCGCAGTCCCGGCTCTCCCTGCGAACCGCGAATTTCAGCCGCAAAAACCGGAGAACAGGTATGGAAGGCATGTCCGTACTGGCTCGTGTTCCACTCTATTCCGCCTGAAAACCATGCGTTGCGTATGGCAAGATTGGCCGGCTGAAACACCTGATTGCGCGCCAGCAACTCCCGCTTTAAGGGCTTGTGGACAAGAGAAAACAGCCTGCCGCCGAGTTCAGGGAGGAAAACCGCCCTGAGGATATCATTCTCCAAAACGGCGGACTTGAAGGTTAAAGGCTCTTTTTTGCGCGTGTACCGATCCTGCATACGGTAGGGTAAAGCGCGCCACCCCGTATTCCACCCCGCCAGTTTCCTCTTTTCCGCCGGCAATGAATCCTCGAAAACCAAGTTCATGCCGGCCGGCTTGTCCGGTTCCGGATTCCGGAACATCGGCAACGGATTTTCGTTCCCAAGCCGGGCGCCCTGAATATTATACGGTTCTATTTTTAATTCTGTCACAATCTCGGCTCCTTGCCAAATTCCAGCTCAAAACGCGAATATTTACTTAAAATCGGATTTCCCCAGACCACATGAACCTCTTCCTTCAGGGCGCCGGATGCCTTAAAAACAAGGTCGAGAATCCCGCCTCGGACCACATTCACAGTCAATTCCCCCATCGGTTCCTTGCCTGATATTAATCCGCTGTCCCAGACTTTCCGTCCGTTCCAACAGATTTGCAGCCTGACATTGCCCTTGTTTGCCAGCCGGCAATTCAGGCCGGCCACAACCTTGAATTCATCATAGACTCCGGCGGGGATCGCATATCCGATCTTATAATCCACGCCCTTGTCTTTCTTAAAATCCCATCCCCCGCCCGTTCCTATCCCGTGTTGAAAAGCAACCGGCTTAATTTTGCCATTCACTTTCATCAGGACGGATAAACGAACCGGCCTGAAATTCTCGTCGAGATTAAAATTCTCGATCAGGCAATTATGGGTGTAGCCCCTGGAAGTCGTCGTGTACCAGGGACGATAAAGGGGGGTTAACTTCTCCAGATGAACTTCCCGCGATTTTTCAAGTTCACTGCTCTTGAAACGTTTTTTTTCGATCGATAGCGCCGTATAAAACATATCGGCAACTGCCCGGGTGCTCTCTGCCAGCATGACACGTATGATTCCGTTCATTTTCCTGATGTCATCGGCATAGAAGGCCTCGATTACTTTGGCAATGTTCCCCCTGGTGGTTCTCAAGACGTCCCAATAACGCTCGTACAGGTGGAATGCGGCTTCAACCGGTGATAAACCGAGCAAGCGCGGCTTATAGTCTTTGAGGCTTATTTCCGGCTCATCCGGCCGCGATAATACCATCTGTTGCACCGGCCTGAACTTCTCATTTTCCGGCGCTGGAAACAGCTGTAACAGCATCGGATACGGCGTCCCAAAAGGACGATTGAATCCCATCGGCCCTTCCAGGCCATGCTGGCCATAACCGGCGTCCTCCAACACATGGGCCAGAACTCCGGCATATTTGGCGGCCTCGTCCGGTTTGTTTGCCATCACGACCCGCGCCGTCTTTTCCATAAAAAAACGGAAACCGGCCATGCATCTCCCCCTGTTTTCCCGCATGCTTTCCACAGGAAAATAATGAAATTCCCTCCTCTGCCCCTGATAAAAAAACATATACCGCTTTAAATTTTCAGGACGGGTAACATGAAACAAATCGGGATACCGGCAATATTCATTGAAGAGTTTTTCCCTATCCATGCGCCAGAAAGCCCTTGCCCAGCCGGGCAATGTCATAAAGGCGGCCTCAGTCAACATGGAATGGCCCTTATCCGACGGCATCTTGTTTCCTCACGACATTAAGAATAACGGTGACTTTTGAATGCGAACGTTGCCCAGGCGGCTCTTTCACTGGTCGAACCGATCGCATCATAGTCGTCGTAATCCTTGCCTATGATGCCTCCGGCGGGCGTCCCCCAATGCTCGATCAGGTCTCTCACATGATTTTCGATCTGTTCCCGGTCGGCTCCGGAATAACTGCTGACAGACACAAACCTGGTGTCAACATTTGTTATCGGAACACGATCGGGACGTCCGAACTCTATGGACCGTTTGACTCGTTCGCGTGAAGTCATAGATGAATTCCAGTTAAACCACATTCCGACCAGTCCCGCCAGCTCTACGCAATGTAAACCCCAATTTGATGCGCATCAGTTCTTCTTTTATGCGCTCATACAGACCGGCATCCGCCGGAGCATGCTTCCCATAGGTCGCCTCGTCAACAATGTCCTGAAACGGCCCATGATCCAAAAAGATGTTTTTACATGCGGTTTTGTACCCTTCGGCAGTTATTTTTATATCGCTTGTCGCGGGGACGATAATCTTAAATTTGCCTCCCTTAATTTTGAACCTGGAAATTGTCCTGCCGCAATCGATAATTTCGCCTTCGGCCGCATTTATCGGTTTTCCCGTGGCGGCATCCGAGATTTCTCCAGTGACCACGGCCTGATGCGGTTTAGGGCGATGATACCCGGGAGGGATAAAATAAATGGGATTGGTGATGGCAACGCTCCGAGACGGCATTTGCAGCATCCTGAATCCCACGCCGGAAAACCAGCGCTCGGGAGTGCCTGCATAACACTTGACAATATACCAGCAATATTTGCTTTCTTTTATACTGAATTCCTGTTCATATTTCCGAAGCTTTTTCCCGCGCAAATCAATAGATTTTATTATTTTTCCGTTTCTAACGACTTCCATTTTAACCAGACAACTTTTTGCAGATGATGGAGCATACGCCTCTATTTTCGCTGTAAGCGTCCGGCCGGCCGCCCTTATCGAATCCCCGGGAAATTTCCCATTGACGGAAAAAAACACGAACGGGCCGGTTGTCACAAAGTTCCTGCCCTCCTTAATGGCCTTTGCGATCGATGGAATCGAAAATTTTTTGTTTCCAAGGTACGAATACAACCGAAAATATCCGGGAAACTTTCCCGGCATGGCTGTTGGATAATCGCTTCCCGCAGTACCCGCGATCTTGTACCCCATGTTCAACAAGAGATACCATGTCCGTTCCGCCAGTAAAAGCAAGCCCTGATTGTCCGCCCCATAAAGTATGTCCAAGCCGTCATACGTCGGCCCCGCAATCGTGTCGAACGGCAATTCCGCCGCCATATTCGAGGAAATGCGGCCCTTAAGCGCGAATTTGTCGCCAGGCGCCGACTTCCACCTGCTGACAGGATGCGCATACACGGAAATCCCGCCCTGTTTGTGAAACATCTTATGAAACCAGAAGAGCGGCCTTCTAGTCGCATCTCCCCATCCTTCCGGTTTTTCCAAGTCATTGCATTCCCCCCTCATGCGATAATCCTCGATATTGATGGACCAGCAATGGCCAAACGGCGGCTTCTTGAGCAACGGGCGCACCATGTCCTTTGGTTTTTCCATTGCCCATGACAGGATGAAGTCTTTTTTGCTGTTTTGAAGGCAGTGTTTTTTCAACAAGGCGATGGATTCCTGCCTGCCGTTGAAATCCGCGTTTATCCAGCCCGGCCCCACATTTACATAATCGAGCCCCGATGCGCGTGAAATCAGGGACGCCAGCGGGAACAAATTGATGTTCCAATCCGGCTTGCCGCCGTAACGCAAATGGAAATGATTCTCCCCGCAATACCAGCCTTTTTTGCGCAAATTCATCCAGCGCTCGAGATAAATATCGACGGTTTTCACGCCGCGCTCGACTCTTACCGTCTTTTGCAGCGGGATATATTCCAGTCCACGCCAGAGTGATATATCGACATCACCTTTATCGCCTTGAATCTCGAATCGGCCGTCTGTCCAAAAACATATTTTTTTGGCATCCTCCGCCATTTCCCTGCCGGTCTTTTTAAAAAACCTTGCCCCCTTACCGAAAAATTGTTCCCCTGGTTTTTGTCCATAATCGTAACATGCCCCCCTGATGATCAATGCTGCCTGAACGCTAACAGCCGCCCTCACCGGAATAATTTCCTTCGAATCCGAATCTCTAACGCATATCTTTAAAATCCCTTTGGACAACATACCTCTCCTCCAGTTACTTGCAGGCTTTGACCAAGTCTTTCGTCGTCGCCGTTGCCAGGCACAGACAGGTGTCCGCACCGGCGTAATATATCTTGAGCCCGCCGTCATTTTCCTGAATCACTCCGCAGGAAAACACCACGTTGGGGACCGCGCCATGCCGCTCGTAATTCTCCCTCGGCGCCAGGATCGGATATTTTGAGCGTCCTATGACCTTTGAAGGATCTTTCAAATCCAACAGCGCGCAGCCGAGATAATAACCGAAATAACCGCCATGGACGGCATGATAGATGATCAGCCAGCCGTCCCTGGTCCTGATAGGCGGTGCGCCGGGTCCGATTTTCTTTCCTTCCCATTGAAACATCACGCCCTTGTCCATGACCGGCCTGGAATTGCCCCAGTAAACCAAGTCTGGCGAATACGAAATCCAAATCGAACCATCATGCGTGGCCCCATAGGGCCGATCCAGTCTGACATACAAACCGTCAATTTTTTCCGGGAACAAGGCCATATTGCGATTATCTGCCTCGGAAACATAGCCATGCCGTTTGAAAGTTTTAAAATCCTTTGTGGAACCCAGCACGCTCCGTGCGCCGTATTTCGATCCGCTCCAGAAAAGAATGTAATAAACTCCGCCCAGGCAGGTAATCCGCGGATCGCATATCCAGTCCTCCTCCGGCAGATTGACGACAAACGGCTTGTCTTCTATTTTGAATCTGATGCCGTCATTGCTGCGAGCAATATAAAACTCCGGCACTGGATTCAAGCCGACCACCGTCAGCAAAAGCAAATATTCATCGTTATACTTAACCGCACCGGCATTATATACCTGCAACGCGCCGGGAATGTCTTTGCAGGCTATGATCGGATTGCCGTCGTATCGTTTCAATAGTTCTGTCTTCAGCATGTTTTTTATCCTCCTGATTCAATTTGTGCCGCCAAAATCTCCCCTCACCATAATTTACAGGTTGTTTTCCATCTTAAGCATGGCCCTGCAGGTTCCGGTTGAGGCCCGCGCGATCAATTTAGGCTGAATTTTGACGTGTGACGGAACTGCTTTTCCCCGAATTATGTCGTCCAGCATTTCCAACGCCTTTTGGTTCTGAAGACGGTTCTGGACATCAACCGTGGTTAACGGAATCGGGTAATAGGAAGGATCCAGGCGGTCGCTGTATCCTATCATGGATATGTCTTCCGGGATTGAGTGCCCCATGGCCAGCAGCCATTTCATGACATCCATTGCCATAACCTCTTCCGCCACGACGATTCCGCTTGGACGGCCGGCGTCCAGCCAGCCAGCGAATCGTTCGCTCTTGTCCGCATCCTCCGCTGCCAGGCTGGTTGACAAATCCGCACAAAAAGGAATACCATGTTTATCCAAAGCGGTGTGGTACGCCAAAGCGGCCATGGTGGTGAAATAATTGCAACCGGCGACATTGAGCAATCCTATGCGGGAATGTCCCAGTTCGATCAAGTGTTCCGTTGCCATCATGATTCCCGCAAAAACGTCACCCATAACGCTGCAAACCCCGTCGTCAGGAAAATCGCTTCCAACCAACACGAATGGAATTTTCTTATCCTGAAGCCATGCCAGATCGGCAATCCCTACGGGAACGCAATAAAGCAGCAATCCATCCAATCGCCGCTCTTCCAGCACTCGCCGCAACAGAGTATCTGACGAATACAATCCACCCTTTGGATAAAGAAACGTCGATAGATGCAGATGCCGCCGGTTGCACTCGGCCATCATGTTAACTATTTCGTACGAAAAAACAACCCCATTAACCTCTATGCCTTCCGGCCAAACCAACCCCATGCGTGGTTCAGACTGGCCTTCCGACATTGACTGATCGGCAATAAACGTTCCTTTTCCATGCACCCTGACAAGCCTCTTTTCCCTGACAAGCTCAGATAAAGCCTGCCGCACCGTAAATACGCTCAATTTATGCAAATCGGCAAGTTCTCGTTCAGAACAAAAAGGTTCTCCGGCCTTTTTTCCTGCCATTTTATGTAATAATAATTTTTTGAGCTGCAAATACTTGGGTATGTCGGATTTATTCATAAAATCCCCATTCAAACAAACAGATACAGTGCTCCATAGCAGTTATGAATGTATCCAACATTTTTCAAAAATGCAAGCTGAAAAATCAAAGAATTTTCGAAGAAGTTGCAAAAGTCCCGGAAAAGACGGACGCCCTGCGAAGCATTGCGGGCAGGTGAAACGTGGTCACCCATTGCCTCCGCATCTGGCCATCGTCGCTCCGAAGTGGCGCTTTACCGAACCGCGAAGACGAAAGCGCCACAGTGATACAATCCGAAGGTGGACCTCCCGCTCCTCCGCGACGCTTTTGCTATAACTTTGAAATTTATACATCAAGCGCATCGTTTTTTTACATTGACGCCCCACCATCGATCTGATATCCAAAATCAAAAAAAAAGGATAAAAATGATCCCTGTCAAAGTAACCCAAATATCCCTTTCGAACATGGGATTCGTGGTCTTCCTGAAGGAGGAACACGGCGAACGCTCACTGCCGATCTTCATCGGCGCGGCCGAGGCGCAGGCGATCGCCTTCGTCCTGGAACGGGCCAAACCGCCGCGTCCCCTGACGCATGACATTCTCAAGCTGTTGATGGACAACCTGGAGTGCCGTCTGAAAAGGGTCGAAGTTTGCGAATTGAAGGACAACACATTTTACGCAAAAATGCTGATCGAATCGAACGGCCTGGAAACGGCAATCGATTCCCGCCCGAGCGACGCGATCGCCATGGCCTTGAGGTTTGCGGCGCCTATTTACGTGGCGGATGAGGTCATGAATGAAGCCGGGGCAGTTTTCCAGGGAAAACCGGCCGGGGACAAGAACGTAAAAAGAAAAATATCTCCGACTGACGCAATCAAAGAAAGACTCGATAAGGCCGTAGCCGAAGAACACTACGAAGATGCCGCAAAACTGCGCGACGAACTGAAAAAACTGACCAATTCAAATTGAATTATTCGTCGTCCGGCTCCGTCTCATCCTTGGCAGAGGTTTTGCCATTCCCGGCGGAATTCCCGTTCTGTTGTTTGGAAACCCCTGACTTCTTGTACTTGCTGCTGGTCGGCAAAATCAGTTCTTCCCCGGCCTCAATCTCTCCCCGTTTCCGCTCGGCAGCCTTGGTCGCCTTGATTTCCTCCGGCGAAGGCGAGGCCAAATCGCTCGTTGACCAGCCCCTCACCCACATGTTCGAGATGCTGGTGATGCTGGCATGGCGGCGCGCGGCCTCGCCATAAGCTTGTTCCGGCGTATCAAGGACATATGGGGTAAGCATCACCATGAGTTCGGTGCGTTTATCCTCATTGTCATCGCTGCGGAAAAGCATGCCAAGAAGAGGTATGTCGCCCAAAAACGGAATTTTGGTCCTCACTTTGGAACTGCTGTTCTGCACTATGCCGCCGATGACGACCGTGCGGCCGTCGTTCACCGAAATCGAGGCGTTGAAATCGCGGGTGGTGATGACCGGCACAGGATTGCCGTCAATGGTCACATTTTCGCTGGTGTTGTCCACCTTCTGCTTGATTTCCATGACCACGAATCCCTTCTGGTTGATGTGCGGCGTCACCTCGAGGTCTATGCCGATGTCAACGTATTGATAAGTGGATTGCTGCGTGGCGCTGCTGATGCTGGTGCCGGTGACTACCGGACGTTTCTCGCCTATAAGTATTTTCGCGTCGGTGTTGTCCGTGGTCATGACCACGGGCGTGGCTAAAATTTTCGCCTGGCTGCTCGAAGCCAGCATGTTCAAAACGGCGTCAATGTTGTAATCGAAAAATGTGAAATAATAGGTCATGCCCGATCCTACGGACGTGCTGTTGTCACCTATGCTGTTGATGCTCGCGCCATCCTTGAGGGCGCCGTCCGTCCCGACGCGGCTGGCGCCGGAAAAACCGGCTACGGCGTGCCTGCCGCCGTTCTTGCTGTTATAAGCGATCATCGAGCGCTGCAGCCAGTCAATGCCCATCTTGAACTGGTCGGTCAGATTTACTTCGATAATAACAACCTCGATCAACACCTGTGAAAGCATGATGTCCACCTGCGAAACGACTTTCTCTATGGTCTCCATGTCCGCCTTGCAGGCCATGATCAACAGGGCGTTGATTCTGGCGTCGGATATTATTTTCACTTCCGCGCTCAGTTTGCCGCTGATCTGCGATTCGCCGGAGGAAGATGTGTCCTTGCCGCCCTTACCGGATTCACCCTGCTTGGGTTGCTGTTCTTTTTGCTGTTCGGGCTGAGGCAGGGTCGGCAGCCCGGACTTTGACGTGGATGATGACGATGACGAAAGCAAACTGTTCAGGGTGCCCATGACGTCCTTCGCCTCGGCATATTCGAGCGTAATGACTTTGATGGAAGTATCAGGCTCCACCTTCTGGTCCAACGCCTTGATCATCTCAACCATGAACGGGAACTGCTCCTTGCGCGTCACAACAATCAGCGAATTGATGCGGTCATCCGAGACCATTTTTACCCGGCTTTGAATCAGACTGCGGTCCAAGACGCCGGACGAGCTTTCCGCGCCCGCCCCGCTCCCTGCTGAAGGAGCGGCGGGTTGAACTGGCTGAAATGGCAGCCGGGCCGTGGTCAACTGCTGTCGGATTAGGCGGGTCTTTGTTTCCTTGGCCTGGACGTCGGCTATGATCGACTCGATTTTTGATTGAATTTCAGAGGCTTTGGCGTACTTGACGCGAAAAATGCGCAGTTCCTCGCGCGTTTCCACCGGCTTGTCTATTTCGTCAAGTATCGCCAGAATCTGCTTGAAGTTGTTTGCCGTTTCCGTGATCAGCAGGCTGTTGATCCGCTCCAGCGGGATCACCTTGGCGTAATCATGCAAAAGTCCCTGGATGGCGGTCTGCGCCTCGGATATTTCCAGGTTCTTCAATTCAACGATACCGCTGATAAGATGGTCGGTATCCGAAAGTTTTTTGGCCAAATCCACCCTTTCGGTTTTCATGCCCTGCGTCCGGGCCGTGCCGATCGCCACAACCTTCAAAAACTTGTCGCCCATGGGAACCAGACCTATGCCGTTCATGGCCAGAACGCTCTCTATCGCCAGCATGGCTTCCTTTTTGGGAAGGCGCTTCGGACATTTTAAAGTTATTTTTATGCCGGCCGTGGGCACCTTGGGGTCCTTCATGAGGGCCAGGCCGGTCCAGTCGCTGTACTGTTTCAGAACCTCGTCAACATCTATGTTCTCGTATTTCAAGCCGACCAGGACATCGGATTGCGAGGTCCCCGGCGTAATCGGCAAAAGGGGAGGCGGAGGCGTCGTTTCGGCAACATCGCTTTCCTCTTCATCTTCATCGGCAAACCGGTTGGTGTTCTGAGCAAAACAGACCAGGGATGCAAGGACCAAAAACCATGCAAGAAAAAAACTTCCGAATCTTTTTCGGGATTTCATCATTTTGAATTTCTATACTCTTTCCCCCTCTTTATTAACCCCGCATTATTGCAAAATCCAGACCAAAGAGCAATGTTTGATTGTCACTTTTTAACTCCCGGCGACACGGACTTTACCGGCGTTGACGTATCCCCCGTCCTGGTATACAGACAAATCAGGGAAAATGAACCTCCCAATTTCCCTTTGCCGCCCTCCTTCAAGGATATATTCAAGTCGCCGATATCCATGGTCACCTTCTGCCGGTCCAGGGCATATAAGAAATGGACCATGGAACCGAGATCCGCATCCCAGGTGCAGTCAATAGCAAATTCATAGAGGTTCTTCTGCTTCTTTTCCTTTTGCGGCCGGCGTTGCGAAAGCGTAACGTTGTTTTCCCTGACTATTGCCTCAAGGATCTTCATGTAATCCGCGGTCACATCCTGGTCGGCCGGATATTTTGAAAGCTTCTGCGCTATCTCCTGCAGCTTCCTGTTGGTCTCGTCGCGCTGGGCAATACGCCGCTCGGCCATCTGGATGCGCTGGGCCAGATTGTTTCTCCGCTTCTCCAACTCCTGCCAGGTTCTGACCCGGGGGATGCAAAACCAGAAAGACACCGCCAGCAACACCATCATTGCGACCACCCAGGATAAAACCATTTCGCGCGCAGTAATCTTCATGGCTGCTCTCTCAATTTTGCGTTCATCTGGAACGTCTGGATGTTTGTGTCCTTGCGTTTCCCGGGCTGGATTGAGCCCAGTTCCACATTGGTGAACAACGGCACCTTGTCCAGCGCCTTTTTGTAGTCATAAATCGGCTCGGGAGAAAGAGCTTCGCCGCGGATCATGACGTTCCTGCCCTTTCTGAACTGAAAAGTTTTCAACAAGACGTTGCCGGGCAAAGCGCTGGTCACCTCCCGCAGGCATTCCAGCGCGGAATTCCTTCTGTCCAGGTATTGTTCAAATGTCCGCACCCGGGTCTGCATTGCGGTTACTTCCTTTTCGGGTTCCTCCAGAAGTTTCATCCTGGCATCAAGTTTCGACACCCTGTATTTCTGGATCTGGTACCCGACAACGAAGGCGGTCATGCCCAGCAACCACAGCGCAAGCACTCCTACGCTGGCCAGGATCAGTCTGGCGCGCAAATTGCCGGCCAGGACGGCCGAATGCCAGGCTTCCGGAACAAGGTCAAGCACGGGCTGCCCGCTTCGTACGCGTCGCGAGGATGATGACAACGCCGTGCCGGTAAAACGCTGCGCCAACCCTTCGCTCAATGAAGGAAGGACATCAAGAGACTCCACCCTGATCTCATGCAAAAGTTCAGCTTTCAGTTCCTTGGTTATTTCCCCCAGTTCCACGCCGCGCTGCCAGATGACGACATCCGACAAAGGCAGACTCCCGCGCTCCATATCCATTGCCAGCATCAATGAAGATGCATCCGCGGCCAGCTCCCGAGCGTATTCATCCGCCGGCATCGAGCCGGCTGCATGTACCGACCTGAACGCCAGCGGTTCATTATCCTGAACAACAATCCAAACTCCGCCCCATGGTTCGAGGATCAACAGCAAATGGCGCCCTTCGCGCGGCACTACCGTGTGCGGCGCTGCCGCGCGCGAAAGCAGATGCCACCAGACAAGGGCTTCGCTGTCGAACCTCTGCACGTCCAGGCCGGCCGCCTTAAGAAACGCTCCTGTGCTTTCAATCAATTCCTTCTGCGCAGCGGCGATTACAACGCGCGTGTTCCCGTTTCCGGACGACAGCACTTCGTGTGAGACGTAGATGCGTTCCTCCGGAAAAGGCGAAAAAGCGTCCACCTGCAATTGGACCATGTTCATGATTTCCGCGGGATCGGTGGTGGGCAGATCCGCCACACGCATCAACATTTTATCCGTGGCGATTCCGACGGCAACCTGTCCATTGATGGCGGTACAGTTGTTCTTTAGCGCCTCATCACGGTTTTTTACCCGCTCCGCATCGTCGCCTGCTGCTGAGAGTTCAACTCTTCCGGAAGACAGCGTTTCAAAACCGTTTTTTGCCCCGCGCAACACGGCCCATTCCACTGCCCCCGGCGTTACCCTCAGGCCGCTTACCGACTCTCTGCCGCCGCCAAAACCATTGCCGAAAAATTTCGATGCCGACGGCAACTCGGCCCGCCAGACACCGATTTTTTCCTTTATCAGTCCGATGATTTCACGAATGGTCATAAATGAATTTTGAACTTCCGATGCATCTCCTGGCATTGTGTCGCAAGAAGGCTAAGTTGTCAACGAGTTATCAACTCCGTCGAAGCCGACGAATCCCCTTCTATCCAGCGCAAAACGGTCAAATTTTTGTCCTCCAGACGCACAACGCAGGCCGTCACCCTTTCAACGTCCCCCACCTTGCCGGACGACTGAATGTAAAAATAACTCTGATCTTTAAAAGCTATATTATCGCCATTAAGTCCAAGCGCCTGCAGCGCCGGCTTATCAGCCTCAATGTAGGGCTGGTCGTCTTCCGTGCCCGGAAGTCCGTCAGGACCGTTCCGCTGCAGAATGATTTCCTCGGCCATCTGCTGGTCAATACCGAACATGGCCATCAGCGTCTCCGCGTCAGCGGCGTTGACATTGATCTTGGTTGCTCCATAAGTCGTCAAAAAACGACCGACAGCTTCATACACGGTCTGGCTGGTGTCCGGAATCAATTCATTGAACCCCTTGACCAGCGCAAGCTCTTCGACAGTGTCAAAAGGGCCATTCTTGGCCTCATAGGGCGGATCCAGGGTTTCGTAATAATCTGATTCCGCCCCGTTCAGATGAGACAACTCATCCTCCTGGTCCACCCAATCCCTGAGACAATCGAGCAAAGCATCGCGCTGTTCCAACGGAACGCCGGATGCCTCAAAAATTGAATCCCATATTTTTAAAACCGCCTCACTTTTCATATCATTCTTAATATCATTAGCCGTAATGCTGTTCAGATCAATACGCGAATTTTCAGGCCGGATATGCACCGTTATGGTTCCCTCGCCCAGCGTACGCGTTAACTCCGCGCCGCTGCCCTGCGCAAGAGCAACGGTGGCGGAACGCCTTTCCGTATCTGAACCTTCGGTAAGATAACCGGAGGTCTCCGGATTGCCCACACCTTCGTCGGTCATTGAAAGCAACGACATGCGCGCGAGTTCAATGCCGGCCTGAGACAGGTATTCCGCCTTAAGCATCTTGCGCCAGGTCGAAACAATGCGCGTCTCTATGTGCATGTCAAAGGCGAAAGCCATAACGAATATGGAAAGCAGCCCTATCACCCATAAAACCACGATCAGAACCGAACCGTTCTTTCCTGATCTCCGATTACTCTCCGTGAACTCTGTGGTCTCTGTGAGAGCCATTCTTTTCCTCTATTTCTTGGTGCTCCATGAAAGCGGAGCGACCGGTATTTCCACGATCCGCGTGAGTTTTACCGGCTCCTTGTCGCCATCAAGCGGCGGCAGATACAAAACGATTTCCACGGCCAGAGGAAGACGATTGGTGCAGTCCAGAGCATCCCATTCGTCTTCCCATTCCCAGCCTTCCCCTTCTTTTGCTTCCTTTGCAACGCGACAGTTCATGCCCAGCACTTTTTCCGAAATGACAAAGGGAACCACATCCTCCGGCTTGAAATCAAGCGAATTGCCGTAAGGCTGCCAGACGCGCGACACAACCGCCAGTTTTCCATCATCATCCTCCTCAAGCGAGATTTTAATGCGGTGTAGTCCCCGCCAGCGAGGGTCCTCCGGACCAAGCAGGGCCGGCCCCATCTTGACCCAACTGATGGAATCGCGGGCGGTTTCATCTTCGCCGTTGTCCTCCAGCACGAAGCCATAGTTTACGCTGGAAGAAACGGTTGCCGTGTTGCTGCCGCCAGTCGTGCCGGCAGAGGACGCATTTGTCTGCCGAACCGGATAGAAGGCTGAACGCAGCCCGCCTACCAGTTGTTCCATGATGAATTCGCCGCGATTCAGATTCTCCGCCATGACCTGTCCGCGTTCCCACGCCCTGGTAATGCTGTAAAAAGTGGTAAACGTGATGGCCAGCGCCGCCACCAGCAGGGCCATGGCCACCAGCACCTCGATCAGGGTAAAGCCTGTGGCGGTACGCCTGCCGCCACAGGAAATGTAGAATGCAGAATGTAGAATGCAGAATGTTTTTTGCCCTTTTTTCATCTTAATCCTGCATTCTTAATTCTACATTCTGCCTTTATTCAGCGTTCGGACAATAAAGATAGCTGACCATTTCCTCGTATGACTCACGTCCTTTTTCCGACCATGCCACCCTGGTGGTCACCAGAAACAGTTTTTTTTCTCCGTCAATCGGCTCCAATTCGCGCGAATACGTGTAACCATCATATTCGACCGGAGCGACCGTGTTTTCTTCAATGCTGTTTGTTCCCCGCAGGGGATGTTCGCCGTCGCCCTGGCCGAGCACCATGCGTACGTTCTGATAATCGCGTGACAAGCGTACTATTGAAAGACATTTGGCCGTGGCCTCTACGAGGACAAAAACGCCGACACTCAGAATGGCCAGTGCCAGCACGGCCTCCACCAAAGTAAAACCACTATTCAGGGTCAGCCCTTGACAATTGACTTTGTTCACCTTCCGCATTTTTGCATCCTTGCAACAATAGACTCTATTTCTTCAACGCGAAGATTCAATTCCGAATCACACGCCCGTTGATTACGAAGGCGTTGCAACTGCCGACAAACCGCCGATCCTGTACCCATGTTTAAAAATCCGCCAATATCCCTCTGATTCAACCCCGAATACCTGCCCAACATTTGCACGGCAACTGCCCGCGCAACACAATCGTATCGTCGTTTCCGAAGATCATCGGATTTTATCCCGAACCCATCAGCCACTAAACTCAGCACTTGTTCAGGATCAATCTTTTGCAAGACATGCCTAAACGACACATCCTCCGACCGCTTCACATGGCTTGCCATGTCAGAGTGCAACCCACGGATACGTTCCTGAAATGCATCCTCCCCTATTCCCCACCGCGATCCCCGTAATATCTCCAAAAACTGTTCATCAGTCTCTGCAAGCCCTAATTCAACAAATCTCCGATACATCATTTTTCGCTTCTTCTCCTGTGCTTGCATCATCGCCAGTATTGGACCACTAACGACAAAATCAACCGGCTTAGCCAACCCAGCATATCCTCGATAACTGCTCCAGGGGTATGATCGCAACTCTGTTAGACGCCGTTCTAGCGGTTGGTCAATCATAAGCCCGACATATACCGGATTCAGGTGAACATATCTACTGAGCTTGAGCAGATATTCGTTACCTCCCACCGGTTTGGCCCCAAAACGTCCCTGCATCAGATGTCCAGCCCGTTTATGGCGAAGGTTATAATAAACGGTGTACGCCGTTTGAAGTTTATGCATAAACGCCGACAGGTTAGCCATTGGCGTTTCAACCATTAGGTGGACATGATTTGACATCAGGCAGAACAGATAAAGGCGCACCCCGCATTCCTCTATGGCTTCCCCCAGGCATTCCAGAAAACGTTTGCGGTCGTTGTCATCATCAAAAATTATCCGCCGGTCCACCCCGCGAATCGTGACGTGATAAATTGCCCCCTCGAATTGAACGCGTAATTTTCTTGCCATGTCAAAAAAATAACAGAACCGTTGGCCGGTGCAAGCAAAATCAATTGTCAAGGGCTGACCCTGACAATACTTTGGCTGTGGCCAGCGCGTCGATTTTGACGACCACGGAATTACCGTGGCTGTCAATGATTTTCACTTCAAATGGACGGCAGATGCCGTTGCGCTTGAAGCTGACTTCGCAGGTGCCCTCGTTTTTTTCATCGTCACCGGAGACTTTTACCGAGGCCAGCGAAACGTCGGACACCTCGCGCGTGAACCGCGGAATGGCGGCATTGGTGGAGGTAAGATCTATCTGGCCGTTGGAAAGATTGAAGGCCAGCGTAAGGTCGGTCTGCTTCAAAATCGCCATACTGCGTGCATAACGCGCCACCGTGGCCACTGTCCGCGCCGCGGTTTTCAGACGCTGCCCCTGGATGGAACGCACGAATGACGGCATCGCCACCCCGATACCAATGGCGATGATCACAACAACCAGGAGCAATTCGACCATCGAAAAGCCAAATGCAGAATGCAGAGTGCAGAATGCAGAAATTTCAGAATTTCCACATTTTTCATTTTTCATTCTGCATTCCGTATTCTGCATTTCTTCACTTGCTTATGTCATCGCCGCCGCCATCAACGCCGTTCGGGCCGTAGGATTTTATTTCATAGCCGTTGTCTTTTACCGAATAAACGAATTCCTTGCCCCACGGGTCCTGAGGAATACTGTCGTCCTTCAGATACGGCCCCTTCCAGTTCAGTTCGCTCCCCTTGGTGATGAGCGCCTGCAAGCTCGCCGGATAGGAGCCGTTGTCCACCTCATACATGTCCACCGCCAGACTGATGCTCTCGATGCTGGCCTTGGCGGCCGCAATCTGGGCATCCTTGCTGCGCGTGGTGAATTTCGGCACGACCACCGCGGCAAGAATACCGATGATGACCACCACCAGCAGCATTTCGATCAGGGTGAAGCCTGAATTACACGCCCGTGATTTCAATTCCATCTCGTTTCGTTTGGTATTCATGTTATGCATGTCTCCTGATTTAATTTTCGATTTTCGATTGCCGATTTTCGATTTCAGGACAAATCCAAAATCGAAAATCCAAATTCCAAAAACTCACGTTCTGAGCCCGCTGGTCACCTCCATGACGGCCAGCAGCACGCTGATGGCCACAAACCCCACCACAAGCGCCATCAGGACGATCAGGATCGGCTCCAGCACCGTGGTAAAAATCTTGACACTGCGATCCAGGCTGTTTTCATAACGCCGGGCGATGTGGTTCAGCGCCCCGGTCATGTCGCCGGTTTCCTCGCCGATGGCCAGCATGTCGGTCAGCATTTGCGGAAAAACCTTGCCGGCAGCCAGCGGCCCTGAAATGCTGGTTCCATCCGTGACCCGGTCGCGGGCGTTGTGGACCTCGGCGGCAATGACCGAGTTCGACACGGTTTTTTCGCCGATGGCCAACGCATCCAGCACCGGCACGCCGTTGCCGATCAGCATGCCCAGCGTGTGCGCAAACTGGCTGAAGGCACTGGCGGTGACAATGTCCCTGATCAAGGGCATTTTCAAATGGAAACTGTGCCACGCTCTTTTCCCGACCTCGGTTTTGATGTATCGCTTAAAAAAAACCACAAGGATCACGACCACGATGATCATCAGCCAGCCGTAATGGATCATGCCGGAACTTACCCCCATCAGCATCCTGGTCGGCAGCGGCAGGGTGCTGCCCATGTCCTCGAAGATCTTCGAGAATTTCGGTATGACGAAAACCATGCTGAAAATCAGCACGGCCACGCCCACAATCAGCACAATGCTCGGGTAAACCAGGGCCATGACGACCTTCTCCTTCACCTCCTGCAAACGTTCATAATACTTTACGATCCGCTGCATGACTTCCGCCAGATTGCCGGCGGCCTCTCCCGCCTGGATCAGACTGACATACAGCGGCGCAAATGTTTCCGGGAATTGACTCATGGCCTGCGAAAGGCTGGAGCCGCGAATGATTTCATCCCTCAGCACCTTGACGATGGCATCCGAATCCGTATTCGTATTCGTGCGGCGGTGCGACAGGGTGTTCAGGGCATTCCCCAGTTTCATTCCGGATGCAAGCAGGTCGCTAAGTTCCGTGGTAAAGGTCAGCATTTCACGCGGCGGCATGCGGCTTCGCCGGCCCTGCCAGCGGAAAAACTTGCGCCAGTCGGAAGACTGCCCGGCGGCCGCGGCGGCGGTTTTCTCCTCGACCGTGATCGGCACCAGCCCCTGCTTCTCGATCTGCATCAAGGCTGTGCGGCGATCAGAGGCCTCGATAGACCCCTGCGCCTTCTCTCCCGTCCGCGAACGGGCTATGTACACGAATATGGACATTACTGGTCTTCCTCCGTCACTCGCAAAACCTCTTCAAGAGAAGTTCTGCCGGCTTTGACCTTTCCCCAGCCGTCTTCACGCAAGGTACGCATGCCCTGCTTTATGGCGACCTGTTTTATCGCGCTTGAAGATTCGCGCCCCAGAATCAATGGACGGATGGCATCGTTGACCACCAGCACCTCGAAAATACCGCGCCTACCCATGAAACCCGTCTTCCTGCATTTTTCGCACCCGACGGATTCATAACATACCGCATCGCCGTCGCCGACCGGAAAGTTGATTTCCTTCAGAAAGGATGCCTCATATTCATGCGGCTTTTTGCAGGCGTCGCACAGAATCCTGACCAGGCGCTGCGCAATGACGGCTTCGACCGAAGACGCTATCAGAAACGGCTCTATCCGCATGTCCGTCAGGCGCGTTATGGCGCCGGCCGCGTCATTGGTATGCAGCGTACTGAAGACCAGGTGGCCGGTCATGGAAGCGCGGATGGCGATTTCGGCGGTTTCATAATCGCGTATCTCCCCCACCATGATAACGTCCGGATCCTGACGCAGAATATGCCGGAGACCTACGGCAAAGGTAAGGCCTATCTCGGGACGCACGGCAATCTGGTTCACGCCCGGCATTTCGTATTCGATCGGCTCCTCGACCGTGATGATCCGCTGGTCAATGGAATTGATCGTATGCAGACACGAATAAAGCGTGGTTGATTTTCCGGAGCCGGTCGGGCCGGTCACCAGCAGAATGCCGTGCGGCTTGTCTATCAACTTGCGTATGACCTTCTCGTCGGCCTTGTTCATGCCTATATCGCTCAACTCCAGCAGGCCGGCGCCGCGCGTAAGAAGACGCAGGCTCACGCTTTCGCCGTAAACGGTGGGAATGGTGGAAACGCGGATATCGAGATTTTCGCCGTGAATATTGAGGCCTATGCGTCCGTCTTGCGGCTTGCGTTTTTCGGCTATATCCATGCCGGCCATGACCTTTATGCGCGAAATAATCGCAGCCTGGAACCGCTTCAACTGCGGCGGCATGGAAGTCTGATGCAACACGCCGTCCACGCGATAACGTATGCGCAGTTCGTCCTCCATGGGCTCGAAATGAATGTCCGTGGCGCGGTCCTTGTAAGCCTCCCACACCACCTGATTGACGAATTTGACGATCGAAGCCTCCTGATCCAGATCGCTCAAATCAACCTTGGTCAGGATGGATTCCGGCGATTCCGCCTCAATGACATTGTCCTCTATCAGGCGCTCCACCGTGTCCGCGCCCACGCCGTAAAATTTATTGATGGCCTTGGCGATATCCGGGGAGGGACTCAGTACCAGCCTGATGCGCATGCCGGAGACGAGCCGCATGGCGTCAACCATGTGGGCATTGAAAGGGTCGCTGGTGACCACCTGCAGGGCGCCGTTCTCGACCTTGAGCGGTATGACGTTGTACTGAAAAACCACCTTGGCCGGCAAACGCGGCAGCACATCGTTGCCGATGGCAACGTCGTTCAGCCGCAGAAACTGCAATCCCATCGCCTTACCGATGGCGGTGAGGCAATCCGGTTCTGAAGCAAAACCGGCTTCGACAATCGCCTGGATGACGGGAACATTGCCCTCGGCTTTCCGCACCAGAACGGCTCCGATCTGCTCTTCGTTGAGCACCCCGCTGCGTTTCAATATCTCTGCCAGGCGCGTACCGGCCGCGGAAGACGGAGGCGACATTGTATTTGGAACTGCCATATTGGGAAAATAGGGCATTTGACGACAAAAGTCAAGGTGTCGAATCCATCATTGCAAAAATATTGTTTTTTTCATTTGACTTGGGGAAAAAGCGGTATATCTTATGTCTTCTCATTTCGCAGCCGAAGTAAAGGATTTTATGAGCGCATATGCCGTAGTTGAAACCGGAGGCAAGCAGTATCTTGTCCGTCCTGAAGATACAGTCACGGTGGAAAGTTTGCCCGACAAGGACGGGACAGAGATCACGCTGAAAATTCTGGCCGTATCGGACGGAACGACCTTGAAGGTCGGCAGGCCGTATATTGACAATTCTTCGGTCAGCGCCCTAGTGTTGAAACATGTCCGCGGCCCCAAGGTCGTGGCCTTCAAGCAAAAGCGGCGCAAAGGGTATCGCCGTAAAAAGGGCCACCGGCAGGAACTGACGGTTTTGAAGATCAAGGAAATCAAAGGGTAAAAATCATGGCAGCAGGAAAAGGCGGCAGCAGCGGATGTAACGGGCGCGACAGCGCGGGGAAACGTTTGGGCGTGAAATGTTTCGACGGCCAGGCAGTCAAGGCAGGCTCAATCATCACCCGCCAGCGCGGCACAAAACTGTTGCCCGGAGCCAACGTCAAACGCGGACGCGACGACACGCTTTTCGCACTCAAACCGGGCATACTACGCTTCGAGAAAAACCGCAAATACGTACGCGTCGAAGAATCTGCCAAGTCGAATTAGTCTGCCGCGGCAGAAACGTACGACCTTAAACTTTGAACTTCCGGCATTCAGCGCTGACCACTCTCATTTAAAATTAAAAGTTGGATGTTGAATGTTCGAAGTTTTCTCATCCCCATGAAGGGTCACCTCTTTATTGAAACGGCCAAAGCTACCTTCATGGCCGGCAAGGGCGGCGACGGCTGCCGCAGTTTCCGCAGGGAAAAATACGTGCCCATGGGCGGACCGGACGGCGGCGACGGCGGTCGCGGCGGCCACGTGATCCTGCGCGCGGACAACAATATTGATTCCCTGCTAGCCTTCTATTACCGTCCGGAATGGCGCGCCGACGACGGCGGCCACGGCCTCGGGAAAAAAATGCACGGAAAAAACGGCGCCGACCTGGAGCTGAAAATCCCCTGCGGCACCGTTGTCACGGACCTCAACACCGGCGAACAAATCGCCGACCTGGTAAAGGAAAACGACGAATTCGTAATCGCGCGCGGCGGCAAGGGCGGACTTGGCAACTGCCACTGGCTGACCAGCACACACCGTGCGCCCCAGGAACACACGCCGGGCGAGCCGGGCGAAACGAAAAAAGTAAAGCTGGATCTTAAGATCGTGGCCGATATAGGTTTGGTCGGATTCCCGAACGCCGGCAAATCAACCTTGATCAGCGCCATAAGCCATGCCCACCCCAAGGTCGCCCCCTACCCCTTTACTACCCGTTATCCTGTTCTGGGCGCCATGAAGGTGGAAGGCAATACGGGTTCGGCGGAAACAATCAAAGTGGTGGATATCCCCGGTCTGATCAAAAACGCCCACACGGGCGCCGGCCTGGGCTATGAGTTTTTACGCCACATTGAACGCACGCTGGTCCTCGTGTTCATCGTCGACATGGCGGGCATTGACGGAAGAAACCCGAGCGATGATTATCTGACTTTGCGGGATGAAATCGGACGTTACAACGCCTCCCTGCTGAAACGGCCGTTCATCGTGGCGGCCAATAAAACGGATCTGCCGGAAAGCAAAAGCTTCCTCAAGGAATTCACAAAGCGCACGCGCTGCAAGCCGCTAAGGATCAGCGCCCTGACAGGCGAAGGCATTGCGGAACTCAAGGAAGCCATGATACGGCTGGTGAAGGATCAGGCACTGTCGGCTGACGGGTAATTTTTACCAAAGCGGGCTGTGCCCGCAACCCAATGTTATTAATGCTTCCTTCCGAATGTGGCGCGAATTTGGGCTTCTCCGCCTCCGGCGGAGAAGCCCGATTTCAGACGTAACCACCATTCAGCCATTTGCGGGAAAAATATTTCCGCTTCCGATGTAGGGCCTCTGCTTGCCAGAGGCCTTCAGATCGCCACGCAAACAAGACGGCGCGCCGCAAGCGGCGGCCCTACATCTCTCTGCAAATAATCTCTCCTCCGTGTCTCTCTCCACCTCTGGGGTTACTCTTTCTTGTTTTTTTCAGCGTTCTGAACATTTCGGGCGCTCAAGCATTCCGAACATTTCCTTTTCAATAATATCGCATAGAATATGCGCGATCATGATGTGGGATTCCTGGATGCGCGGCGTATCGGCGCTGGGCACGGCAATGCAATAATCGCATTTTTTCTCCATGGCCGTCCCGTTCCTGCCTGTAAACCCGATCGTGACAATCTTCTTTTTCCGGCAGACCTTGAATGCGTTCAGGATGTTCGGCGAGTTTCCCGAGGTAGAAATGCCGATGAAAACGTCGCCCCGCGCCCCCAACGCCTCGACCTGGCGCGCAAAAACATTTTCAAAAGAGGAATCGTTGGCGATGCAAGTGAGCACGGAAGTATCGGTGGAGAGCGCGATGGCCGGCAGGGCCGGACGGTCGAAACGGAAGCGGTTTACCAGTTCCCCGGCAATATGCTGGGCGTCGGCCGCGCTGCCGCCGTTGCCGGCCAGCAACACCTTATGCCCTAAACGCAACGCCTTTATGGTCACGCCGGCAACCATGCCGACGAGCGCAAGGAACGATTTGTCGGCAAGAATTTTCTCTTTGACTTCGATGGACTGACCGATACTTTCCGCTATGAATTGTTGATTTCGATTCACATTCTCCTCCGATTCTTTCATTCCGGCAGGGGTGCCAGGCCAAAATATTCGCGGTAGGTTTTGACCACTTCGATATAATTTTCGGATTTGACGTCTTCATGAGCCGTTTTTCTCTCATTTTTCGAAGCCAGAACCAGAAACGAATTGGCAAAGAAGGGGAATTTACCTTCCGCAATGATATTCAGCAAGGCTGTTTTTTCGTCGAAAATGCGGTAACGGTCGCGGTCATAGTTGGGCGGGTTCTGTAAAACATGGTTCGTTTCCGGTGGATAGTCGTCGCTGAAAATTTCATCAGGCAGCTTGTAGTCCGGATAAGGATAATGGAATTTTTGCGCCGTAAACCCCGCCTGCCGCAGCAGGGAGGCGAGACCGTCACGCGACCAGGTTTCCGCCGGGGAATCGGCGCGATACCCCTCGATGCTTTCAAACGAGCGCCCGGAATGGTCCTCATGCGCGCCGGCAAAATATTTCAACCCGAACTTGTTTTCGATGGCGACGAAAAGAATCCCGTCGGGATTCAACAGGGTTGCGCAATATTCCAGCAGGTTTTGCGCCGCATTCCCGGCCTTCATTGAACCATCGGACGCAAACGAGCGCGCATATTCAAGCACCCCTATGAGGGTTATATAATCGAACTTTCCATCGAATTTCACATCGCAGACATTGCCGGCCATGATCTCCAGATTGTCGTGCGAACGGCAGCGTTCATAAGCTATCCGGCTCCGTTTCAATGAAAGCTCGACCGCCGTGACTTTGCCGGCCTTTTCGGCAAAGAGCCCGGTCAGGGCGCCGCAGCCGGCGCCTATCTCGAGCAATCTTCCCTCCTTTTTAAACGGGAACCATTCCAGCAGGTTGCGCCTGTCCGGAGAAAGGTGATAAAGGATGGGCCAACGCCGGTCGCTCCCGAGCGTGGCGGAAAGATCTCCGCCGGACCTGAAAAGCTCCAGCAATTCATCCTCAACCGCGCCGTCCGAATAAAGATCGGCACCCTTGTGATATTCAGTGATCAATTTTGCGGTCATAAGACGGCTCAAAAAGCGACTATGCTTCTGTAATCAGAAGTGTCCGTAATGCGCCCGATCCTTTCCACCACCCTTGTCCGCGATTTTTCTTTCTCCAAAAACCACATGCGGGCCTTGATGGGCATGCGCAGTTTATACGGCTTGCAAAGCGAAATCGCCCTCACAGCCTTTTTTGCCCCTTCATACAAGGCTTGGCGCGTTTCCGCAAACGGATAAAGGCGGGCCGACTCGCGCGAAATTCCTTTTTTCACAGCCACGGTCGCGCAATTTTTTCCAAAAAAACGCCGCGCCTCGCGGCAAACGGCCGTATCCCCGGAAACCATGATCGGCGGCACATTGAAATGGCCTGCCCAAAGGGCGACCTGAACCAATTCTCCGCATTCAACGCCGTTGTACCAATAGCGTTTTTCGCTCATCGAACTCTGCGTATGATATAAAACCCCGTCCTCGGTACCGGCCATGGCATGAAATCCGAGCATGATCAAGCCGGCGCAGGTTTTGTCCAATCCCCAATCTTTTGTGGAGGCCGGAACGCCGGTCAGGTATTCCGCGCCCGGTTCCATGAGGTGCGGAATAAAATTATTTCCGCCGTTATGACCGTCAAAAATCGTTATCTGCCGCACGCCGGACTCCCGAAGTCCCTTGACCACGGCGGCAATATCGCCCATCAAATATTCCATGGCCTCGCGGAAAAGCGGAGCGGCAGGGTCCCTGGTCTGGGCAAACTTGAAAACTCCGCTTGCGCCTTCGAGATCGGTCATAATGTATATCTTCATGTACTTATCCTTTCTATTACCGTTTCACTTCCCAAATCGTAAAGTCCTACCATTTGCGTTCCGGAAGCCACCTCGAACAAGACCGCATCGTACAAACGATGATACACTGTCAGGCCGTTTTGGCCGTATCCGGTGCAACCCAACGAAAGCGCATATTTCCCCGACTGCATATTGAGCGCCTGGCTGAATTTTACCTCCACAAGTTCGTCTTTCCGGAACGAACCTGGCGCCACCCTCTTGAACTCGGTATTGGTGCCGGTCACCTCAAGCCCCTTCAAGTCCTTGATCGTAAAGGCGAAAATGGGATTTGCAATATCCTCGTTGAATTTCACCTTCATGGCAATGGTAAATTTCCTGCCGTTCTCCAGCAATTGGGTATTCCGGGAAAATTCGTCCAAGAGGGCAAAGTCAACTATTTGAGCCTGCCGGTCGCCGTAGGAAAGAACATCCTCGGCGGTTTTGCTTTCCGTCTCGGCGGTAAAAGAGGCCGAGCCGGACATGATTTGTTTATACGCATCCACGGCATCCTTCGGATAACCCTCGGCAACCAGACTGCCCTGTTCAAGAACAATGGCCCTGTCGCAATAGCGGATGACCGTGTCCAGGGCGTGGGTGACAAAAACAACGGTTTTTCCTCCTGCCCTGAAATCCGCCAGCTTGCGGAAGCATTTTGCCTGGAAATTCATGTCACCCACCGCCAGGGCCTCGTCCACCAGCAGAATATCCGGCTCCACGCTGATGGCCACGGCAAAGGCCAGCCGGACAAACATGCCGCTGGAATAAGTGCGCACCGGCTGATCAAGATAATCGCCTATGCCGGCAAACTCGACGATTTCGTCGAGCTTGCGGTCTATCTCGCGCCTGGAAAACCCCATGATCGTGCCGTTGAAATAGATGTTTTCCAGGCCGGTCAGCAGAGGGTTGAAACCGGCGCCCAGCTCCAGGAGGGCCGCCACGCGACCGTTGACCAGGATGCGACCGGAAGTCGGGGTCAAAATTCCGGCGATGATTTTAAGCAGCGTTGATTTGCCTGAACCGTTGCGGCCGATCACGCCCAGGGTCAAGCCGCGGCCAAGGGAAAAGGAAAGATCGCGCAGGGCATAAAAATCCTGGTGATATTTTTTGCCGGCCGGATGAAAAAGCTCGCTCAGGCGGTGAAAATGGCGGTGGTAGAGCCGGTAGATTTTTGTCAAATGTTCGACGTTGATCATGTGATGCGGAAGCAGACAGAACGCCCATTCAAAGTCGTCCTGAAGCATACCCCCCCGCTTTCAACACGTCAACGCCATTTATCGTCAGTCTGCAATTCCGATTACGGCGGGATTTATGAGGTTGGTTGCGAGGCTGGGCAATGGGAAAAAGACGGTAACCGCGAATAGACAGAGGGATATTGCCGTGCGAGTGCTTCGAACGTGTCAGGAACGATTTGGTTGTCAATGGGCTGGGCTTGGTCGTCAACTGCGCACGTGGGACTACGTTACGAAGCGCAATTGACCTATGGGTGTTATCTCAAAGGGAACACGGTAGTTTCGGAGTCCTTCCCCGAGTGCGCGTGCAAGCCCTTGTTGAGTCGCCCTGCGTAAAGAGTTGCCAGAGTATTTCGGCAATCGAACATTGATTTCAACAGGCCTGCGGCTATAATGCTGGCGTAAATTTAAAAGTTATTTCCTGCATGTGCCTGCCGACAAGCGAATTTCCGCCACCGGCGGCGCAAACGATCAACCGGCGCATGTCCGGTTGGCAGATTGCCATGAACAATGGAAGCGAAAAAGGAAATCATCATGCCAAAAAACGTTATTGTAGCGCAGTCGGGCGGCCCCTCGCCCGTCATCAACAATTCCCTGCGGGGCGTGATTGACGCCTGCCGTGAAGACAAAAAATTCGGGAAAATCTACGGCGGCTGGCACGGCATAGAGGGTGTGCTGAAAGAAGAACTTCTGGACATTTCCGCCCAGGAGCCCGGCGAGATAAAGCTCCTGGCAACGACACCGGCCGCCGGCGCCATCGGCACCTGCCGTTATAAGCTGGGGAAAAAACAGGCAAAGGACTTTGCCCGCGTGATCGAGGTTTTCAAGGCCCATGACATCGGCTATTTCTTCTACATCGGCGGCAACGATTCCATGGACACCGCCAATAAAATCAGCAAAATAGCGCATGAAAGGGGACTTGACCTGATCTCCGCCGGCATCCCAAAGACAATAGACAACGACGTGGGCGATGCGGAATTCAAATTGATTGATCATACGCCCGGCTACGGCTCCGTGGCCCGTTATTGGGCCTGCCTTGTCCAAAACGCCAATGAGGAAAACGCCGGCTCATGCACTTCGGATACGGTGCTGGTGTTCCAGATGATGGGACGCAAGATCGGGTTCATCACCGCCGCCGCGCGCCTGGCCGACCCGGAACGCAAAATGCCGCTCCAAATCTACATGCCGGAAAGCAATCTCACGCTGGAACAACTGGCCGAAAACGTGAACGACGAACTGAAGCGCAGCGGCCGCTGCCTCGTGGCGCTGAGCGAGGGATTTGACGTGGGCGACATCGGCGTGGCAAGGGATTCTTTCGGGCACGTCGCCTTCGGCGCCAGCAGAATGACCGCCCAACAGGCCGTGATCAATTATCTCAACGAAAAAGGATTGGCCGCGCGCGGAGCGGCCCACGGCCAGGTTTCAGGCTGCGATCAGCGCTATACCAGTCTCTTTATCTCAAGCGTTGACTCGGCTGAGGCGTATGAGGTGGGCCGGAAAGCCGTGGAAATCGTCCTGAAGCACGGCAACGGCTGGATGGCCACCATGCTGCGCGAACCTGGAGGCAAATATGCCGCGCGCTACGACAAGGTACCCCTGGAACAGGTTGCCAACAGCGAACGGTCCTTCCCGGAAAAATGGCTGAGCGCGAACAGAATTGACGTGACCGACGACTTTGTCCGCTACGCCAAACCGCTGATCGGAACGGAATGGGCGAAAATTCCGCTTGAAAACGGCATCCAACGCTTCGCCCGTTTCAGGCCGATCTTTGCCGAAAAAAAATGTCCGGCGTATGTTCCGGAAGCGTATGAAAAATAATTACGACTGGATCGAAAAGGGACTCAACGAACTGCGCGCAATGGGCCTTGAGCGGACATTGCGGAAATTCGACGGCGTCGGCGGAAAATTTCACGGCGCCTCCGGCAAAATCCTCAATTTTTCCAGCAACGACTATCTCGGGCTGACGCGCAACGAAAGGATTATCGCCGCCGGCGCCGCCGCGCTGAAGTCATACGGCGCCGGAGCGACGTCTTCCCGGCTCGTGTCCGGAACTTTGCCATGCCATTCGGAATTGGAAGAACGCCTGGCAAAATTCAAGGGCTATCCGGCCGCGCTGGTTTTCGGCAGCGGTTATCTGGCAAACCTGGGCGTTATTCAGGCGCTGGTCGGCAGGGAGGACGTCATTTTCGCAGACCGGCTGGCGCACGCCAGCATGATTGACGGCGCCGTCCTGAGCCGGGCCGAATTGAAACGGTTTCAGCATAACGAGCCTGGCCATCTCTCAAAACTTTTGCAAAACGAAAAATCAGCCGGGCGAAAGCTGGTGATGACCGAATCGGTTTTCAGCATGGACGGCGACCTGGCGCCGTTGAAGGAAATTTCCTCAATCTGCGCAAAACATGGCGCCATGCTGCTTGTGGACGAGGCGCACGCCACGGGCGTGTTCGGTCCTTCCGGAGCTGGATTGGTGCGCGAATATAAATTAGACCCAAAGAACGGAAAAAACATTGTTCCCGATGTAGGGCCTCTGCTTGCCAGAGGCCGTCCGAACTCGTCCGAAAAAGACGGCGCGCCGCCTTTCGGCAAGCTCAAGGTCCTGAGCAGAGTCGAAGGACAAGCGGCGGCCCTACAGCGGAATTTATCCACCGAAGGTGATCCTGGCATCGAACCTGAAAATCAAGTCACGGTCTCAATGGGAACCTTGAGCAAGGCTATTGGTTCTTACGGCGGGTTTGTCGCCTGTTCCACACAAATACGCGACTGGTTCATCAACCGGGCCAGGAGTTTCATTTACTCCACGGCCCTGCCGCCGGCGGTTATCAGGGCATCAACCGAGGCGCTGGATATTCTTGAAAGCAAAGAAACGCTCGGCCGGGAATTGCTGGAACGCGCGGGCGCATTCCGCAAGCGCCTGCAGGAGGCCGGATTCAACACCGGCAAATCCGCCAGCCAGATCATTCCGTTAATCGTCGGCAAGAATCAAAAAGCCCTGGGCCTGGCCGAGCGTCTGCGGGAAAAGAAAATTCTGGTCGTGGCCATCCGGCCCCCGACCGTGCCTGAAGGCACGGCGCGCATCAGGCTGTCGGTCACGCTCGACCACTCCCGAGTCGACCTAGACCAGGCGGCCGACCAAATCATTGACGCAGGTTACAAGGAAGGCATAATATCTTAATTTAATGCCGCAAATATCAAGATTGATCCTGATCTCCGGCTGGGCGCATACCGTGGCCTGCATGGAGGAATTGCGTAAACGGATTGAATTGGGCCTTCGACAACTGCCGTGCGCGGAGCGCCCGGCCCACCCTGATGTTCCTGCCCGCACGGTTAACTCTGGCGGAAAATTCCCATACCGCAAGCCAGGCGGCAAGGCCGCAACTTTATCTGCTTCCGATGTAGGGCCTCTGCTTGCAGAGGCCGTCCGGTCCGACCATGCCGGAGGCAGCCCCGTTTCCGGCGGGAAAAACGGCGCGCCGCCTTTCGACATGCTCAAGGCCCTGGGCAAAGTCGAAGGGCAAGCGGCGGCCCTACACATGAAATCGGGCGTCAGATCTGCAAATTTCCTGTCCACCATGGAGTTATGGAACGAAAACTCTGAAACCGAACCGTCCAGCATCTATGCCCGGAACTTGAAAGCAATAATTGGAAAAACCGGCGGAAAAACATTTCTGGCCGGCTGGTCGCTGGGCGGCATGATCGCGCTCGAAACCGCCGCAAAGTGGCCGGAGCTTGTCGAGGGCCTGATCCTGATGTCCTCCACGCCGAAATTCTGCAGCGGCGGCGACTGGCCGGCCGGCGTGCCGCCAAGCGCAATCCGGGCCATGCTGGCCGGACTGAAAAAAAATCCGCGCGGCGTCTTCGAAACATTTTTCAAAACTGTCACGGCGCCTTCAATGGCTGCAGAAAGCGTCGTCAGCTCCAGAACCGAATCGGCCTGCGCCATGGATTTGCGGGAAGCGGCTTACGGGCTGGAATATTTGCGGGACAGGGATTTCCGCGAAACGGCCGGGAACCTGGCTGTTCCGGCGCTGATTCTCCACGGCGAAAAGGATTCGGTCGTCAACGTCGAAGCCGCCCGCCGGATGAACAGCCTGCTTGCAAATTCAAGGCTGCGCGTCTATGATGCTGCGGGTCATGACTTGCCGTCTCAAAATCCGCAGTCGGTCGCGGATGACATCATGGACTTCATAAAAAGGAGATAGTCCGCCAAATACGCAAAAGGTCTTTAAAATTTGATCATTTTGCGCTTTTTAGCGTGTTTGGCGGGAAATGTTTTGAACATGAAATCCACCATTGCCATGCGGTTTTCGGCGGCGGCGCCGGTTTATGACTCCCTGGCCGATGTCCAGAGAAAGGCCGCGGGGCGTCTCATGGCATTAGTCGACAATTGTCCGGCGCCTAAACGCATTCTTGAAGTCGGCTGCGGCACCGGAGTTTTGACCGCGCTGCTCTCGCGCAGATTTCCCTCGGCAAATATTGACGCCGTTGACATCTCGCCGGCCATGATCGCCAGGGCGCGCCATAACCTCCAGGAAAACGGGCGGATCAACTGGATTGTCTCCGATGTGCGCGGCCTTTTGCGCGCCGAACCGTATGACCTGATTGCCAGCAGTTGCGTCCTGCACTGGGTCACGCCGCTCGAACCGGTATTCGAAAGGTTGAATGCGTTGCTGAATCATGAGGGCCATGCGGCCCTGGCGCTCATGACCAGCGGCACTTTCGCCGAACTGCATGCGAGCAGAAAAAGGATCGCGCCGCACAAGCCGCCGCGCGTCATCATGCCGGCCGAGGACAAAGTATCCGAAGCGCTCTTTAATGCCGGAATGGCCGTCATGATCGAAAAGCGGGAAAGCCTCAGGCAGAATTTTTCGTCCGCCGGTGAACTGGTGCGGCACCTGCATCGCCAGGGACTTACCGGCGGCAACGTTCCTTCCAACCGCCACGCATTGAACAGGACCGAACTCTTCCGGTTGATAGAGGATTATGACTCGAATTACAGGGATTATACCGGAGTCTTCGCCAGTTATCGCCTCTACTGCGTCGGCGCGCGGAAAAGCGCATCCCCGGCCGCGCCATTCAATCTTCATCAGAGAGCATAGGAAAGTTTAGATTATCGATGTGCCGTTTTTATCCTATGGCAACCTCCTTGGTTTCGCCCGTGCGAATGCGTATGCACTCGTGCAGTTCCATGATGAATATCTTGCCGTCGCCGATGTTGCCGGTTCGCGCCCCCTTGATTATGGCCTCGACCGTGGGCTTGACAAAATCCTCATTCACGGCGATCTGCAATTCCACTTTTTTGAGCAGGTTGATTTCGGCGACGGCGCCGCGATAGGTTTCCGTGTAGCCCATTTGCTGCCCGCAGCCGATGACGTTCAGGGCGGTCATCTTGAACACCTTGGCGTCAAACAGGGCCTTCTTGACGTCCGTGAGTTTTTCCGGTTGTATGATAGCGATAATCAGTTTCATTTTTGTCTCCTTGGTTTTACGTTTATTTCGTCAGGAATCCCTGGAAGTCAGGATACGCCTCGTTGCCGTGTTCGCCGATATCCAGGCCTTCAATCTCCTCTTCACGGCTGACACGCAGGCCCATTAAAGCCCGGATGGCCAGCCAGAACAACAACGATCCCGCGACCGTGAAGGCGCCCACAAGCACGACGCCCTTCAACTGTTGCAGAAACTGGGCGCCCCGCGACAATCCGGTTGCCAAACCGGCCACGTCGGTTGCAATCAGGTTGTCATAAAACAAACCCAGCGCCAGCGTGCCCCAGACGCCGTTGACCAGGTGCACCGACAACGCTCCCACGGGATCATCCAATTTTATCCGATCGAAGAACAGCACTGCCAGCACCACCAGCACACCGGCAATCAGCCCGATGAGAGCTCCGGCGCCGATACTGACGAACGCGCACGGCGCCGTGATGGCCACGAGTCCGGCCAGGCAGCCGTTCAGGATCATGCTGAGATCGGGTTTCTTCAACAGCGCCCAGGCCGCGATCAATGCTCCGAGCGAACCTGTCACGGCCGCCATATTGGTGTTGACCAGGACGTGGGCGATGGCCGAGCCATTGCCGGCGGACATGGTTGAACCCGGATTGAATCCGAACCAGCCTAGCCAGAGAATCAAAACGCCCAGCGCCGCCGAGGTCATGCTGTGACCGGGGATCGGGTTCACCGAACCGTCGGCGCGGTATTTTCCTATCCTGGGCCCCAAAACGATCACGCCGATCAAGGCGGCCCATCCTCCCACCGAGTGCACCACGGTTGATCCGGCAAAATCACGGAAGTTTCCGAAAAACGAAGCCATCCCTGACGCGGCCGGCGTCATTCCCAATATGCCTCCGCCCCAGATCCAGTGACCGGTCACGGGATACATGAAGGCCACAAGCAGAAAACTGAAAAGCAGAAACGACTTGAATTTGATGCGTTCGGCGACCGCGCCGGACACGATGGTGGCGGCGGTGCCGGCAAACACAAGCTGGAAGAAAAACTTGGCCCACAGCGGAACCGGGGTCCAGTTGATCGCGGAATATACGCCCTTGTAAACGGACGAAACGAACGGGTTCATGGCCGCGTAGGCCTCGCCCAATGCCGGAGAATTATCGGCTCCGGACACGAACCACAGGCCTTTCAAACCCAGCCATGCCGTACCGTCGCCGAACATAAGCCCCCATCCGATCACCCAAAAGGAAATCGTCGAGGCGGCAAAAACGATGAAGTTTTTGGCCAGAATATTCACGGTGTTTTTGGCCCGGCAAAGACCGCTTTCCACCATGGCGAATCCGGCGTTCATCCAAAATACCAGCATGGCCGTCACCAAAACCCAAACCGTGTCCAGTCCGGTCCGCATATCACCCATGGCCGATGTCATTTTTGCCGCGTCGGCGCCGCCATCCCCGGCAAAAGCGGCCCCGGCCGCCAGCATGATCATCAATCCAAACAACCCGATTTTTATTTTCGATAACCTCATATACCGTTCTCCTCCTTTTTTTAAAAAAAATAAAAACAGACAAAAATCACATTAGCAATCAGCGTGCCAACACTTGCATCTCGACTTGCATGTTCATCTCATCAGATTTATCAGCAAGCACTTATAAATATTCAGGAGTCCTCCGCCACCATCTCGCATACGAAGTAATGGTTACAAAAATGTATATCAACATGACGTTTGATACATTTTTGTAAAACACCCGCAAAAAAGGTCGGCGACAGAGAGGAGAGGTCGGCCGCGCGCAAGGCGCGCCACGACAAAAATGTCAAAGCGCCCGTCTTGCCTGAAGGCCGGAAAAATAATAGTCTGATACGGCATGAACAAGGGAAACAGGAACGGAATTTTCGTCACCGGAACCGACACCGGCATAGGCAAAACCATCGTCTCCGCCGCCCTGCTGGGTTCGCTCAGGTCGGCGGGCATCGATGCGGCTTACATGAAGCCCATCCAGACCGGCTGCAAAAAGCGCGGAAAGAAGCTGGTCGCCCCGGACCTTGAATTCGTGTGCGCGCATGCCGGCATTCGTCCCTCAAAAAAAGAATTGGGTCTGATGGCGCCCTATTGTCTCCGCAAACCCTGTTCGCCGCACCTTGCCGCCGCCCTGGAAAAACGCAGCGTGCGCATCGCAAAAATCCTGAAAGCGTTTTACGAACTTAGCCTCCGCCATGAATTCATCGTGGTTGAGGGCGCCGGCGGAATCCTGGTCCCCATTTCGCGGAAACATACCATGCTTGACCTGATGAAGTCGCTGAATCTGCCGGTGGTGGTCGTGGCCAGGCCCGGCCTTGGAACCATAAATCATACACTATTGACCCTGAGAGAACTCGGACGGGCCGGTCTGGAAGTTGCCGGGGTCGTGATAAATCATGCCGTCACCGCCCCAAAAACCGGCATCGAAAAAAACAATCTGGAAACGATCGAAAGACTCGGAAACACGCGCGTCATCGCCGAACTGCCGTTCCTGCGCTCGTTAGACAGGCCCTTAAGAAGGCATTCAGCGCGTCCTGCCAGGGGCGGATTTCAACGCCAAGCGCCTTTTGGATTTTAGCAGTGCAGAATTTCGAATTCTTAGGCCGGGCGGCGCGCAACGGAAATTCATCACTTGAACAGGGGATTACTCTATTTGGCAGTCCAAGACTTCGCGCCACAAAACAAGCCGCCTCGAAACGCGTGGCATAGCCGGTGTTGGCAAAATGGAATAATCCTTCCGCGCGCGCGGCCAGAAGACCGCGCACGGCCAGGGCCATGTCATAAGTCCAGGTTGGCGCGCCGACCTGATCGTCAACCACCTTCAATTCCCCGCCCTTTTTTGCGCGCTCAAGAAATTTAGAGATGAAATTGTTCCCGTGTTTCCCGTAGCTCCATTCGACGCGCATGATGGCATGCTCGCAGCCGCTTTGGCGCAAAAGCTCCTCCCCCTTCAGCTTTGAACTTCCGTAAACGCTGATGGGGTGCGGCACGTCGGCTTCCGTGTAGGGGCGGTCCGATTCGCCGTCAAAAACAAAATCGGTCGAAATATGCACGATTTTTTTCTTCCGTTCCAGCGCCCATTCACCCAGCAAAGAAACCGCCAGCGCGTTGACCTGCATGGCCGTTTCCGGAATTTCCTCGGCCCTGTCCACGTTGGTGAAGGCGGCGCAATTGACCACGATGTCGGCTTCGGCCAGTTTTTCGCGGACATGGTCGGGTCTGGTCAGATCGAATTCAGGCAGATCCAGGGCAAGCACGGAATAGCCGGCTTCCCGAAGACAGGGCGCCAGATCCGAGCCGAGCATGCCGCGGCCGCCCGTGATTGCAATTTTTTCTTTCATATCAGAAAGGCACAAAGCGGCATAGGCACAGAGGCGCAAAGTTATCAGATGAAATCATTTTACGCTATCCGCCTTTGTGCCTGGTTTTGGCGTAAACGAAATCACGGCCGATTTCAGAAAACCGAGGATAGAGTTTATCTTTGCCGGAAAGAACCGGATTGTTCACGGGCCAGGGAATATTCAAATCAGGATCATTCCAGATAACGCCCCTTTCGCCCTGCGGAAGGTAATAATCCGTGCAGGCATAGACAACCTCGGCCGTGGGACTCGTCACGCAAAAACCGTGCGCAAAGCCCACCGGCACGAAAAGTTGTTTTTTATTTTCCGCCGAAAGCACTTCTGCAACCCACTTGCCGAAGGTCGGCGAGCCGAAACGGATATCAACGGCCACGTCGAAAATTTCACCCTGAATGGCCCGCACCAGTTTGCCCTGCGGTTTTTCCACCTGATAATGCAGGCCGCGCAAGGTGCCCCTGACGCTCATGGAATGGTTCCATTGCACAAATTCGCCGTTTATGCCTTGCGCCTTGAACAAATCGCGGCGAAAAGTCTCCATGAAAAAGCCGCGTTCGTCGCCGAACACCTTGGGTTCGATAATTACCACGCCGCCGATGTCAGTCTGTCTAAAATTCATGTTATTCCAAAGCGGGCTTAATGCCCGCAACCCAAAATTAATGAAAGAACAACCACGGAGGCACCGAGGGCACGGAGGGAAAACAAGAGGAGGGTTTGTCAAATTTGAGATTAGCGTTCCGCTTCTCCCAAATTTGACAAACTCGGCTGTTCTTTGGAGAAAAACAGGAGATTAATGCAATCATCTCCATTCATTCTCCAAAGACAAGTCGTTGCTTGAAATCGGGTTTTACGTCCGGCAAAACTTGATTTCAAGCAATCTCTTCTCCGTGTCTCCCTCCACCTCCGTGGTGAATCCTTTTCTTCTTTTTTATCGCGGTACTGAATGTTTAAGGTACTATCATTTGAATAAACCACTGATTAACACGGATAAACACTGATTTATGCCGTTATCCGCGTCAATCCGTGTGCATCCGTGGTTGTTGATTAACCGTCTTTGATCCAATTCAATCTTTCCAGCGGAACCATGCCGTAATTATAAAAATTACATCCGGCCAAGCCATGCCGCTTTGCCAGTTCCACCTTGGCTTTCAAATTTCCTTGCGATGGCGTTGTCCGGTCGAACAGCCTTAACGACAAAACAATCTTTTCCGGGCGAAAATACCGCTTCGCGTAACGTATTTCCTTTTCCACCATTTCCGGTTCTTTTTCCTCGCTCCGCAGCACATATCGGTCTATGCGTTTACCCACCCGGAGCAGGTCAATGCCTTCCATCACGCTCATATTCGCCGGCGCGAACACGGGTCCAAAATAATCCAGCCGCATCTTCCTTTCCGCCGTTATCCGCCGCGCCTTTGACAGCAATTGCTCAACGCGTTCACACCGCATTCCCAGGTATTTTTTCATGCCGGGAAGTTTGCCAAGCGTTTCCATTATCCGACCATGATCAAGGCGCTGTCCCTTGCGGCTTTCGGCGATACATTCATCAATCCTCTGCCTGACCGCCCTTGCCATGCGCTCAATGTCAATCCCAAGCTTCTTCGCCGCCTTCCGGCATGAATCACAGAAACACAATCCCAGCAGCGCCGAAAGTTTGCTATTCATGGTTACACCGTAAAACTCATGATGATATCCGTGTTCAAAGCCGGAATACGAAAGCGATTCCAGAAAGATCCCATTGCAGGCATAACGCGACGTAAAATCCTTCAGTAAACTCAGGACATATTCGGAAGCATCTTCATTCATCGGGCACAGGTAGTGGTAGTAGGGGTCGCCGAAAGCGTTGCGCGCAACCACTTTCGGGTGCAGAAAACCCAGCCGGCTGTTGTGCAAGCACACGAGCCAGGCCGTAACGCTCAGGCCAGTTTTTTTTGCTTTTTCAATGATCTCCGCCATCAGATCGCGTCCACCCAGCGTGGATGCGATAACGGGCTTGAGTCGTTGTCCGGCATAGCGCGTTTCATCGGGTTTAAAATAAACAACCCCGTCTTCGGGATAATAAATCCGGCGCTTCGGATTATGCGGCAGCAAAAACCTGCCGGCATGATAGGCCATGGCCACGATCACCTCGCGGCAGCCGGTTTCCCGGATCCGACCCAAAACCGGTTCCACCCCTTCATCCAGATAATCCCATGCCTGCGTGTATACGGCATTTTGCATATAAATCATCCGGGTTGCAGATCATAGGCTGTCAGAAACTCCCTGATTTTTTTACTGCGCTCCCGCAAGCCCGCGCTGTCAAATGCCCAGGGCGCCTGCCAGGAACCGTGCGTCAACGGAATTTGGGCGCTGCTGGGCTCCCAGAAGTATGCGTAATCGGTTTCCAGGCAAAAAGGGCCGTAAAAACCATTTTCGTTTAACAACGAAAATAGTTTTCGATAATTTACCGGGCATGAGCCGTCTTGCGGCAATTCCGACCGCCCATTTTTTTTCATTATTCCCCGCAAATGCACGCAGCCGACTAAACGCGCGATTTCCTTCAAATAATTCGTTAAATCCGCGTCAGGATTATGGTATAAAATCAGTGATGGATCAAAATCTATTTTTAAATGCTCGCTTTTCACGCCATCCATAAAGCGCAACATTTCATCCGCGCCTTCCGCCAGCCAGGCATCGGTCTTCACACAGATGATTTTCCCGCATTCCTCGGCATACCGACACGCCATTTGCAGATTGTCTCGCACGATATCACGTGCTTCCGCCTGTTCCCCCCCGCGTCCTATCCCGGTCGACAAAACATCTATCCCAAGAAATTTGGAGGCGTCAATCCGCCGGCGCAGCCATTCAACGCTTCTTGGATGGCACAATTCGCAGGAGGCGTTCATGACCTCGGCCTTCAAGCCGAAAGAATGAAGCCATTCGGCCAAGTCGGGCAGACTGAATTTGCCCCAACCTGAATCAGGATAATTATGCCGGAAATTAAAAAGGCATTCCGGCACAATTCCGGGCGGCCTAGTCTGCGAACAGGACACTTCGATGGATTTGAATCCGATTGCGGCAATATCCTTAAACACTTCATCCATTTTATTTACGCCGTAGCTGTCGGTTGAACATAGAACATGGTTTTGCATTTCTATTCCCACACTCCGATCCTTTTCAAATAATCAACGGACTTCAGCACGTCCTGATGATATTGCCCGACCGTGCCGTTGAACACTTCCGGATGTCCCTCCAGCACAAGCAGATACGGCCCTTGAAACCCGACTTTATCCAGTTCGCCGAAGATATGCGGGAAATCCACGATTCCGTCGCCCAGCGCCGGAAAATTCCATTTATGGTATTCCCCCCTGAAGTCGCGCAGAAAAACCGCGCCGATATGCTCCTGCAACGCTTTTAATTCCTCCTTCTGATTCAATCCTTTGTTGCGGTAATATGTGTCCGAAGTGGCAAAAGCCACCTTGAAGTTTTTTCTGTTGATGTTTTTTATTGTTTCCAGGCATTCCCGCGCGTTGTTCATGGTCCAGCCGTGCGTTTCCACGCTCAACTGCAAATCGAGCAGTTCGGCATAATCGCATATTTCCTTCCAGTGATCATAAACCACTCTTTCCGCGCCGCGCCAACTTTCATGCGGCCAGGGGCCGGTTACAAAATGTTTGATCCCGGTCTTCTTTGCGAAGTCCATCCTGCGCTTGACCAGGTCTACGCCTTCCCGGTAAAACATGTCGCAATTGGCCAGCGCAACGAGCGGAGCAACCCCCAACCGTCCCCACAGGGTCTTCAGATCGGCAACGCTTATCTGCCACATGCCGTGCCACGGCTCGTCAACCATCAATTCGGGCACAAGGGCAAAATCCGCGTATTGGCAAATATGCACATCAACGTTGCGCATCCCGGCCTTCGCAAATTGCTCCCACGCCACCGACTGCCATGTGGCGCCATAAGACAACTGCGATCCGCAAAAGACGTGTCGCGGACGAGTTTTCATTTGGTATCCCGAATCTTGCCTTAAACGTGAAAATAGATTATATTTTCTTCTGACTATAAAAATAACATCACTACCGATTAAAACAACAGGACTTCTTGGGCATTTATCTGGATTTTTTGACGCCCCGGCGTTGCAACATGCGGCAGGAGGCAAGCGGAGCAGAAATGACCGCCATCATCATTAATCAGGCCGTTTTCCGGCCTTCCACGGAACCTTCCCATGGCCTTCCTTTTGGCGTGCACAGCGCCGGCTTTTACAAAATCAGGTCGTCCCTGGTCTGCAACCGCCGGGTTATCCGGTTTGCGCAGATTTTCTGGTGCGCGTCAGGCTCGGGAATAATAGAAATAAACGGCAAAAAACGGATTTTAAGCGCAAACCAGGTCGCCCTGTATTTTCCCGGCATGTATCATAACTGGGATCATAACCGCGGGATATGGACGTTTCACTGGATTGCCCTGGATGGCCCCCTGATAGCGCCGCTTCTTTCGTCGTTCGGACTGGAAGCCTCTATTTATGACGCCGGCCCTCCGCCGGTTGAATTGTTTGCAGCGTTAAATCCGCATGTCTTGAAACCGACGCGCCAGGATGAGCTCGAAGCCTCGGCAATCGCCTTCTCCATTTTGGCGCGCGCGGCCAAGGCAAGCGTCAGGCAGCAGGATGCCCTGGTCAGAGAGGCGCTTGACCTCATGCACCTGAAATGGAATTCGCCGGAAATGAACGTTAAAACCCTGGTCGCCGCCTCGCGCCAGCGCTGGGCGTCTTTCAGCAGACGTTTTTACGCCTCGGTAGGAGTGACGCCCGGAAAATATCTCGAACGCCTGAAAATCCAGAACGCCCTGGTGCTGCTCCAGCACACCAGCCAGCCGATCAAGGACGTCTCGCGGCGCTGCGGTTTTTCCGACCCGAATTATTTTTCCAGGCTTATCCGCAACGTAACCGGCAAATCACCCTTGCAGTTTCGTTCGGAGTCAAGGCCAAATCGCCGGATTTAATTGCAGAAACATCAGCAATTCTGCCGGACGATTTTCATCATTTTTTCTTCCTGCTCTTCGATGCTGGAGAGCAGTTTGAATTGTACCCGGGCGCGGTCGAGGTTATGGCCGGGGCGGTGGATTTTAAAATAGGTGTCGCCCATGAGATGGTCGGCGAGGAAGCGGATGCCGATGGTGAAGGTGATCACTTTCCCGGACGTGACCATATTGTCGATTTCAACCTGCGTCAGGAAGGAACGGGCCGTTTCCAGGTAGCCGCGCGTCAGGGCCTCGAAAAATTCAATTTTCAGCATGACCTTGTCAAGGTCGCGTTCGTCCTCGTCCATGGTGCGCGCGGCCGTGCGCACCATGTCGCCGAAATCATAGAGGCAGGAGCCGCTCATGACCGTGTCGAGGTCGATGACGCAAATGCCCTTTCCGTCGGCAGAATCCATCATGACGTTGTTGATTTTCGAGTCATTGTGCGAAATGCGCTCCGGCATTTTGCCGCTCTCGAGCAAATCGGTCAGGGCCGAGCTCAGCGGCTTATGATTGAGGCAGAACTCAATGTCGCGTTTGGCTTCCAGACAGCGGTTGAGCTTATCCTCGGCTATGGCTTTCTCAAGCGTTTGGAAACGGCGCGGCGTGTGATGAAAAAAGGGGATCGTTTCATGCAGGCGGCCGCCGGGGATGTCCGCGAGCAGCGCCTGAAAACGCCCGAAAGCCGCGGCCGTTTCCCGGGCCTGTTGCGTGGTTTCGCAGATATCGTAAGTGCGCGCGTTCCGGATAAAAATATACATCCTCCAGAAATTACCCTGTTCATCCTGAAAGAAAGCGGCGCCGGACCTGGCCGGTATGACCGTGAGCGACTCGCGGTCCGGGTTGCCGCCGGTCTGGCCGGCTATTTTTTTCCTGATATGACTGGTGACCCGCAGGATATTATCCATGAGCAGCGGCGGGTTTTTGAAAATCAGGTGGTTGATGCGCTGGAGAATGTATTTATCTCCTCCGCCGTGATCCATGGCTGCTAAATACGTATCGTTGATATGTCCGGTTCCGTAAGGAACTGCATCCCGGCAAATCCCCTTGACTGAGAAATTCTGGATGATTTTTTGAAGATATTTCAAATCGTGTTTCATGAACGGCAGATAGTATATTTGTTGCCTTTCCTGTCAAGAAAGCATTTTTTTCCAAATAGTTGTTGACAGCAATTCCGGATTGATGTACAACCTTGTCTAAACAAGTATAGACATGCCTACGAAAGGCGAAAAACATAAAATTTGTCTCTTTGAGATAAATTTTAAACCAACAGAAAGGAAGCGAGACCATGTCGGAGATAAGAATAGCGACGATCGGAGTGGGGAACTGCACGAATTCACTGGTACAGGGCACGTATTATTACAAGGGGCTGAAGGTAAAGCAGGGTGAGATCGTGCCCGGCCTGATGCACCCGGATTTGGGTGGATACAAAGTCGGCGACATCAAGACGGTGGTGGCGTTTGACGTTGACGAGCGGAAGATCGGGAAGGATTTGGCGGAAGCGATCTGGGCCAAGCCGAACTGCACCGCGAAGTTTTTTGATGTGCCGAAGACCGGGGTGAAGGTCCTGATGGGCCCGGTGCTGGACGGAGTTTCGGAACACTTGAAGTATTACGTGAAAGTATCCAATGCCAAGCCGATCGACGACGTTGATGCGGTGGCGAAGATTCTGAAAGAAGCGAAGGTTGACGTGGTGGTGAACAACCTTCCGACCGCGTCGGAGAAGGCTACCTGGTTCTATCTGGAAGCTGCATTGAAGGCCGGCTGCGGGATAGTGAACGGGATACCGGTGCTGGTGGCGAACAACAAGGAATTTGCCGTCCGCGCGGAAAAGGCCAAGGTGCCGGTGGTTGGCGATGATTACAAGAGCCAGCTTGGCGGCACGATCCTGGATCGGGACCTGCTCAGGATGTGCGTACAGCGCGGGATCAAGATCACCAAGTCGTATCAGCTCAATTACGGCGGGAACACGGACTTCTGGAACCTGACGGACTGGCAGAGGGGCCGGACCAAGCACGCTTCCAAGACGCGCGCCGTTGATGCGGTGATGCCTTATAAGGCGCCGTTCGCGGTCAACGTGTCGCAGTTGGAAGTGCTGGATGACGACAAGATCTGCCGGATTGAGATCTGGGGCGAAAACTTTGGCGGAACGCCTGTCAGCCTTGAGGCAAAACTCAGGGTGGTAGACAGTTGCAATTCCGGCGGGGTGATCGTTGACGGCATCCGCTGCTGCAAACTGGCGCTTGACCGCAAGATCGGCGGAGTGCTGGAAAGCGCGTCAGCGTATCTCTCTAAGAGCGCGCCTGTGCAGTATGGTTCCGAGGATGAAGCCCGGCAAGCCATGGATGAATTCATTGCGGGGAAGAGATCGAAGTAAGAACAGGCTGTTAGGCTGAAGACTGTTAGGCTACAGCCTAAAGAACTACAGTCTATCAACCTGAAAAGAGTCATGCTCGACCTGGTAGTCATCGGACACATCCTGAAGGAAAAGATAGTTTTTCCGGACGGAAGGGAAATGGGGCCGCTGCTGGGCAGTCCGGCAGCGTACGGCGCAGTAGCGGCCGCCAGGTTGGGGCTTAAAACCGGCATTGTCAGCAAAGTTGGAAAGGACATGCCGGATGAACTGATTGAAATATTGAAACAAGCCGGAGTGGACACGCGCGGCCTGAAGTTGGGTGAAAAAAGCACGTCAAACCTGCTGATCTATGACAGGGCCGGCCAAAAGCGGCTGGAATTTCTGAGCAAGGCTGAGGATATTCTGCCGGAAGATGTTCCGGCAGAATATCTTGATGCCAAATGTTTCCTGGTGGCGCCGATCGATTACGAGGTGGGAGAGCCGCTGTTAAAACACCTTTGGGAACGAAAAACTATACTGTCGGCCGAGCTCAGCGGCTTTGGCGGGGCATCATCCAGCAAGAATAGCGGAAGAACACAGTCAGAGAAGGCAGAATATCTCCGGAAAATCATGCCGTATTTCAAAATAGTGAAGGCCGGGAGCGAGGATTGCAAATGCCTCTTCGGTCCCAGGAATGATGAGCGCGAAATCGCGGAAAAGTTTCTTGACTGGGGCGCTGAGATAGCGGTCATCACCCGGGGAGAAAAAGGGGCGATGATTGTTTCGCGCAACGGCGCCGGCTCTCATGATCTGATCGAGGCGCCGTCCTTCCGGGCTGAGGCAATTGATTGCACGGGTGCCGGGGACGTCTGGCATGCTGCTTTCCTGTATGAATATATGAAGAGCAGCAAGCTGGGGCAGGCGGCAAAGTTTGCCAATGCGTTTTCATCCATATTGATCGAAAAGAGCGGCGGAGTGAATGTGACAAGATTTCCGGATGCGGAGGAAACATACAGGAGAGGGAAACAGAAAACATGAAAGAGATCAGAATCGGCGTGGTGGGCCTGGGCTGGTGGGGACAGATAATAACGGGATATTTTCGGGAATGTCCCGGAGTCAAGATCGTGGCGCTCTGCGACCAAAGGAGGAATTTTCCGGACAGTGTTTTGCAGGACGCGAAATATTATGCCGACATGAAGGAGATGTTTTTCGGGGAAAAGCTGGACGCGGCGGTGGTGGTCACGCCGCCGGAGTTTCACCTGCCGGCCGTTGAACTGGCGGCAAAACGCGGTATTGACGTGTACTGCGAGAAGCCCATGGCGCACCGGCTGGAGGATTGCGACAGGATGATCAGGGTTTGCAGGAAGAACAAGGTCAAGCTGATGATCGCGTTCAAACACAGATTTGCCAAGGCGTTTTCATGCTTGAAGGAGAAGTCGAGGAACTTGGGTAAACCGCTCTGGTCGGTGTATACGTATCCGCTGTGGAAAGTGGACGATCCGGGCTGGAAATTTCAGACCAAGGGGACGCCGGGCATAATCGTTGAGAATTTCGTGCATGCGATCGACGGGCTTATCTATCTCATGGGTGATGTTGAAAGGGTTTATGCGGAGGGCAACCGGGCGGTGTTCAAGCACCCGGTGCTGCCGGATTCGGTGGTGTGCAATCTGCGGTTCAAGAACGGCGCCATTGCCGCTCTGGGCGGCGGGTGCACATCGGACCGCAGGATCAGCCGGGAATACCTGGACATTCACTATGAAAAAGGCCTGGCGCAGATCTGGGGGAAACTGGATTACCCGTTCAACTTAAGGTTCCTGAATCGCGACGAGAAGCATCCTGAGGAGCATTGTTTTGAGGAAAGCGACGGAGTACATGAGGAAATTTCCTATTTTGTAGAGTGCATTCGCGAGAACCACGAGCCGGTCGTAAGCAACGGAGAGGAAGGCAGAAAATCTTTGGCAGCGGCCCTGGCCATCTTGAAATCGATCAAAGAAAACAGGGTTGTGAAAGTTTAACCACAGATGGACACAGATAAACACTGATTTAGCCGGATGATCCGTGCCCATCAGTGGTAAAAAAACGGCTGAAAAATAAATAGAGCAAGACAGATGGAAAGGACAATAACATGACAAATGCAAAAATGTTCCCCAGCGTGAAGAACTTCCCCGGACCGAAGACAAAAAAAATTCTCAAGGAACTGCAGAAATACGAGTCGCAGGGCGACCTGTGCTTTGCCAACTATGGCGTTCCGCCGGTTGTAAAGGAAGCGAAGGGCGTGTTTGTGAGGGACGTGGACGGCAATACGTTCCTTGATTTGACGTCCGGTTTTGCCGCCTTGAATCTCGGCCATTGTCCGAAAGAAGTCATTGAGGCTGCATATAAACAGATGAAGACGGTCCATCATACCGCCCAGCAGCCGACCGAGGTCAGGGTGCAGTTGGCGAAGAAACTGGTCGAAATTGCGCCTGGAAAACTCAAAAACAACAGCAAGGTGCAGTACGACACTGGCGGCACGAACGCCGTGGAAGTCGGCATGAAAATCGCCAAGGCGTACACAAAACGGCCCTATATCCTTTGTTATCAGGGCGCTTATCACGGTCGCTCGCACGGCACTCTGGCCGTCAGTTGTTTTCCGTTCCTGAAGGAAAACTTTTTCCCCATCATGCCGGGTGCGGTTCGCATTCCATATCCATACTGTTATCGCTGCCCCTTCGGCAAGAATTATCCCGGCTGCGAGCTGTTTTGCGCGAAACACATTGAAAATATGTTCAGCGACCCGACCTGGGGGCTGATCGACCGCAAGAAAGGGACGAACCTGGTGGCGGGTCTGCTCTTTGAACCTGCGCAGGGCGCTGGCGGATACATCATTCCGCCGGCCGAATACTGGAAAGAGGTGCGCCGCATTTGCGAAAAATACGACGTGCTTCTCGTTGACGACGAAATCCAGATGGGCTGGGGACGTTCCGGCCGGATGTTTTCGATAGAGGCCTTTGACACTTACCCGGACATCATGATGGTCGGCAAGGCATTCACCGCCGGCGTCATTCCCAACGCGGCCATTCTCGCGCCGGTCAAAATCATGGACGTGCTCAAGCCCATTCACCAGAGCGTCACGTTTTCGGGCAATCCTGTGGGCGCAGCCGCGGCCCTGGCCATGATGGCCGTTATTGAAAAAAGAAACCTGCTCGACCATGTGCGCAAAATGGGTTCTTACTTTCTGGATCGCCTGAACGAGCTGATGGAAAAGCATGCCATCATCGGCCAGGTCCAGGGCAAGGGATTCATCCTTTCCCTGGAACTGGTGAAGGACCGTGGAACCAAGGAGCCGTTTGAAAGCATTAAGGTCGTCAAGGAGGCGCTGAAACGGGGACTGCTTCTGACCATATCGGGCCATTTCGGTAACCGTCTGAACATCGTGCCGCCGCTGATCATCAGCAAGGGCGAAATCGATGTCGGCGTGAAGATCCTGGATCAGGCGCTCGGCGCGGCGGGGAAATAGTAACCTGCCAAGACGGCGCGGCAGGGACGCCGTCGCCCTACCTTTGGGTCTAAGTGCCGACGGTAGGGCGAGAGCCTCCGGCTCCGCCGTGCATCAAAGCAAAAAAATATGGAATCGAAAATAATTGCTCTGTCCGATCAATGCCGGGACGAGGCGTTGGCCTTGCTCCGCCAGTTGATCGCCCTTGATTCGCAGGTAATTGAGCAGGGCATTCGCGGCAATGAGGGGAATACCCGGCAGTTCATGGCCGGGGAATTGCGGCGTTTGGGCGCCGAGGTGGATGTGTTTGAGCCGGATAACCGTAAAATTGAAAAATATGCGGACTTCAATCCGGGTCATGATTACCAAGGCCGGTCCAATGTCGTGGGCACATTCAAGGGCAGCGGCGGAAGAAATTCGCTGGTTCTCAACGGACACATTGATACGGTCTCGCCCGGGAATATTTCCTCGTGGAAACACAATCCCTTTGCCGGAGATGTTGAGGGCGACTCTCTCATAGGCTTGGGCGCAGTGGACATGAAAGGCGGACTGGCGGCCATGCTCATGGCCATGCGCATTATCAAACAGGCGGGCATAAAGTTGCGCGGCGACATTATTTTCCAGAGCGTGGTTGATGAGGAAGGCGGCGGCAACGGCACTCTGGCCTGCGTTGAGCGCGGGTATCGGGCTGACGCGGCGATCATCGCTGAGCCGACCGGACTCGATATCTGCTGCGCGCACCGCGGAGCCATGCATGCCCGCCTTGACGTCAAAGGCTTGACAACCCATGCCTGCCTGAAATCAAAGGGAATAAATGCCATTGAGAAGATGTTAATGCTTGTCACCGCATTGGAGGACTTGAACGGACAGTGGCAGGCGAACAAGAAGCATAAACTGCTGCCCTCGCCGGCCATTACCTGCTGTCAGATATCCGGCGGGACCGGCGCTTCGATCATTCCGGCCGGATGCGAGGCAAAGATCAACGTCAAGTATCTGCCTTCGGAACGCGCCCAGGACGTAAGAAAGGAAGTGGAAGCCTGCCTCGACCGCGTTGCCCAGAGGGATGACTGGCTGAAAAGGAATCCGCCGCAAATAACCTGGCTCTTGAACACCCCGCCGTATGAAACTTCCGTTGACTACCCGCTGGTTGGGGTTCTGAGGGAGACCATTGCCGGCCTGGGAAAAGAGGCAAAGATAACAGGCTTGCCCTCCGGCGCTGATGCTCGTATCCTGAACAATATAGGCAAGATTCCAAGTTTCATTATGGGGCCGGGCGATCTGGCCCAGGCCCACCATATTGACGAGGCGCTTCCGATTTCCGAATATCTTCAGTCCGTAAAAATATTTGCATTGTCAATCTGCCGGTGGGCGCAATAAACATGGCGCACCAGAGACCAAAAGCGGTAAATCGGTCTCCCGTGGCGGTTTATGCCGCCCTGCAGGAGGATATTTGCGGACAAATCGAAAGCGGCGCCCTTAAACCGGATGCGCCGCTGCCGTCCGAATTCGAGCTGGTAAACAAATACGGCATCAGCCGCGGATCGGTCCGCACGGGCCTGCGCATGCTCCGTGAAAAGGGCATCATTTACGTGCTGCCCGGCAAAGGGGCGTATGTGTCCAAACGGTTCCCGTTTCCTTCGATCATCAAGAGGAATCGCGTCGCTTTGATCATTCCAAGTCTGGAAGAATCGGACCACCAGATTTACAAGGGCATTGAATCGGTTCTGGACAAGGCGGGGCTTACGCTTTCGATTTTCAACTCCAGGCGCAGCGTCAAACAGGAGAACTCCAATTTGATGCTGCTGCTTGAACGTGAGGAGGAGGGCGCGATTATTTTTCCGAATTGCGGAATGGCCAACGCCCAGTTGATCTACGAGTTGAAGCGGGCCAATTATCCGTTCGTCCTGATTGACCGTTATTTTCGCGACCTGGAGACCGATTACGTGGTGACGGACAACAAGAAGGGCGGTTTTCTGGCGGCCGAACATTTGATCCGGCTGGGGCACCGGAGGATCGGAATAATTTTAGGCTTGCCGTGCACCGCGATCGAGGACCGGCAGGCCGGCTTTATGGAAGCCCTGGCAAAATACGGGCTGGAACTGGATCCCAACCTGATCGTGCGCATGGAAAAGACCGGCGATGTTGAGCCCATGAGCGGCGGTTTTGACAGCGCCTTGGGTTTGTTGAAAAAAAAGCCCACCGCCATTTTTGCGACCAACGACTTTATTGCCAGGGAGGCGCTGAAGGCCGTCAACGGGCTGAAATTTGAAGTGCCAAAAGATATTTCGTTGATCGGATTTGATAATCAGCGCTTTGCCGGGGAACTTGCGCCGCCCCTGACGACCATTGCCCAGCCTTTCATGGATATCGGCCGCAAAGCGGCGCAAATCTTGCGCGCAAAAATCAACGGCGAATCTGAGCAGACCGTGCAGGAAATCCTTCCCCCCAAACTCATAATCCGTCAAACCTCCTCCTAATCCTAGGGGTCAGTCCGCACATATGTGCAGATGGTAGGGGCAGTCGAGGATATTGACGTTTTTGTCATGTTTTATGGAAAAATCGAAAGCTTGATGTTCTGTTTCCGGTGCTGACCATATGTGCGGACTGACCCCTTTTATGTGCAAAAAATATTTGACAAATATAACGGTCTTATTTAGCATACATGTATAAACCGGTATAAAAATAAATTCAAAGGAAGGAAATGGGAAAAAATGACCATGCCATGCAAACCAGCCGCAGTGACTCCCGTTGTCTTCAGGGAACTGCCCGAACATGAAACCATCTGGTCCATGACTTCCGGCATAAAAGGCGAAATTTACGTTGGCATTTGTTGCGAAATGACCGGGGGCGTGAGCGCCTATCTGGCCAGGCTTAATCCGGACAGCGGAAAAACCGACTATCTGCTGGAAGTCGCCACAGCCCTGGGCGTGCCGGCTGAAAATGGCCAGGCCACTCATGCCAAAGTGCATTTTTGCCTGATGCAGGACGATGACGGGTTGATTTACGCCGCCACGCACTGCACCGGCGCGCCTTTGAACGACTTTATCTGGAGGCCCTGGAACTGCTGGACGCATCCGCAAAAACATTTCAGCGGTTCGGGCATCCTGATCTACGATCCCTATAAGGACAACGTGCTTTTTTCGGATATTTTCCTGCCACGCGAAGGATCGCGCTGCATGGCGCTTGCCTCCAAAAGAAAAAAAATTTACGGGATTTCCTATCCGCGCGACCATTTTTTTATCTATGACATCGCGAAAAAGGAGCTGAAAGACGCGGGCCGGATTGGAAGCATCAACCCGGAATGCATGTTCATTGACGCCCAGGAAAACGCGTATACAACCGATGACTACGGCAACATATTGAAATACGACGCCGACCGGGAAGAGATCGTTGAACTTGGCGTCCAGCTTCCGCACGCGCCGTTCCGGGACGGTTTCCACAACGTGTTTTATGATATAGCGCCCTGTCCGGACGGGGAGAGCGTGATGGGCGTCACCTGGACCTTTGGGGACCGCCTGTTCCGCTATGACTACAAGAAAAACAAAATTTATGATTACGGCAATGCCTACGGAAAGGAAGAGGAGGAATGGTTCCATATCATCAACACCCATACCGCCGGGCTTATTTTCGGCCGGGACGGGCTCTGTTATTACTGTTCGAATCTGATCGATAACGGAAAGTCCACGCCCCACCTGATCAGGGTGAACGTCGAAACCGGTCAGAAAGAGGACCTCGGCGCCATACTGTACCAGGGCAGGCCCACGGACCATTTTTCCAGGGCCGCCAATGACGCAAACGGAAATTTGTATTTTGCGGAAACGGGCGCCTGTCCCACGAAATTGTTTAAATACACCCCGGAAAATAAAAGTAAACTTCATAAAAATATCCGCAGATATTGGGGATAATTCAAGGAGAAGCAAATAATGATCAATGTCGCAAATAAAATCTGGCCCGCCTGTCCCTTGAAAGATAAAAATCTGAACAAGGAACAAATTTTACAGTTTTTAAAAATACGGGCCGAGTATGAAAAAAGCGCCTTTGTGAGCGAGGGACACGTGGAGACCAGAATTCTGGGTCCCAAGGAGTTTGCCAGGCCGATTCCTGCGGGCGAATGCGCCATCAGCAGTCTGGTGTGCCTGAAGAACGGAAAAGTATACGGCGGAACTTCCGGCAAAAACGCGCACCTGTTTTTTTACGATCCATCGCCGGACGCAGATACCGTGGCCGAGATCGGCGTGGTCGGGCAAAACGTGAAAGTGAGTTCTCTGGTTGCCGACGCGCGCGGCATGGTTTATGGCGCAACGGACAGTCCGGATAAAAACAATTTTCTGTTCCGCTACAAATCGTGCGAAATACTGGCGGACGAGGTCGAAGTGGAGGGCAAAACGGTGCGCGAAATATTCGATGTCGGCGTGGAGGACCAGATTTTTCACAGCATCGTCGATCCCTGCCATTCGGCCGGGAAAATAGAAAAATTAACCGCGCTTTTTGAAGGCGAAGGCATCGCGACCATGGTCATGGATGAGGGAAGAAACGTAATTTACGGCCTTACTTCACGGACTGGCGTCTTTTTCGTCCTTGATCCTGACAAAATGAAAATAACGTTTCAGCAGACGGTGGATAGCATCGGAAAATTTTCAAAAGCCTTGGCGATCGATAAAAGCGGCGCGGTTTACGGCGCGGGCGGCAAGGGCGGCATATTCCGCTATTTGCCGGACCAGGGGCGGCTGGAAAAGTTGAATATATACGCGCCATGCCTGAGGGGCAGGGAAATGTACAACGAGGTGCAATGCTGGGCCTATGACGGCGGGGCCAATTTGTTGTACGGCGGAACCGTTGATGGTGTTTTGTTCGCGTTTGATCCTGATCTTCGGAAAATGGTCGCCCTGGGCAAGCCGCTGGATCAGTCGAACATCCGCACTCTGGCGCCGGCGACGGACGGGCGAATCTACGGCGTTGGCGGCGAACGCGGCGGATGCTGCCACATGTTTGTTTTCGACAGGCACAGCAGGGAATTGAAGGATTTGGGCGTGCTGTTGGCTCGCGTGGAATGTCCGTGGTACGGATATGAAATAGAGTGCTCGGTGACGGGCCATGACGGCCGGATTTACTTCGGCGAATCCGACCGCATCAGCAATTTGTTCATGTATTTTCCCGCCCCGCGTGGTAATTTCCGCTGGTCGGAGATTGAGAACAAAAATCAGGACGTGAAATAAAATATGTGGCTCAAAGGTTATACTCATTATCATACCTGTTTCAGCCGTTATCCCGGCTTTAAACTTGATCCAAAAATTTTCCGGCAGCTTGATCGGATGGGCGCTCAATTCGTGTTTTGCAGCGGCGACCACGGCGCGGCCAATGGGGACGGTTTCTGGGGATTCAATATCGCAAACTGGCCGGATTACACGGAGGCCTGTTCAAAAGCCTCGGCCGAGGCAGGGCTGCCCTTTGTGCCTTTTCCGGAAATCCATCTGCGCTTTAAACCGCTCGACCTGAGGCGCGAACATCACGCCTGCCTGCCGATTCCAGGAGTTTACCCCCCGGTTCAGGGACCGGAGGATCCGGTCCGGGCCGCCTCCTTCACCTATGATCTGGAGTCCTTTTTCAAGCACGTAAAGGAAACCGGCGTTCCCGTTATCCTGAACCATGCCTATCTTTCAACGCTGCCGACCAGGGAGCGCGGATTTAACGCGCCTTCCCCCGTAAGCGTGCAGGCCTTTGAAAATTTCGATTGTATTGAAATCGTGTCCAGGGACCGGATCGAATACTTGGACCGGGATTTTGTTTATTATTGTGAATTCCATCGCAGGCGCATCCCCATGGGATGCACCGGAGGTCTCGATAATCAGCCTGAAAATGACGACAATTTTGACGATTTGTGCCCGCGGGTGGCGACTCATCTTTATATCGAGAGGGAAGCTGGCGCAGCCAATCTTATAAACTCGTTGAAAAACCGCAACTGCTATGCCTCCATAGGCGACCTTGTGTTTGACGAAATCAGCCCGGTTCCGTCGGCTGCAGCAACTTCGCGGACCGTTCCAGAGCTCTCGGCCCTGGCGCGCTGCCGGAGCGGAAAAACGATTCAGCGGGTTAAAATTTTTAAGAACGGCCATATGGCGTACCACAAGGAATTCGGCGGTGTCGACGCCTGTGAAATCAGGTGGGAAGACGAGGATGTTTCCGGGGAAAACGCCATCTATGTTATTTATGTCGAGGCGGATGACAGTCAGCGTTTGATAAGCGGACCAATATGTTTTAAATCATGAAAACCAAAGCCATAAATCTGAAAAAGGTCAAAGCGGTTTGTTTCGATTTCGGCAACACTCTGGCGGACAACGACGCCCTGTTCCTGAACGGTTCGATTTTTGCCGCGCGCAGGATGTGCGCCCAAATCGGGGTTGCGTGGGACCAGTTCAAGTATTTTATTCTCTCGTAGCAGGCGGTGCGCGCGGCATTGCGATATCAGGAAAAAAAATACGGGCATGTGCCTTTTTCCGAACTGGATTCGCAAAGGTCCGGCGAAGCGTTCGTCGAAACTTTTTACGGCCAATTGCTGGCTCTGGCGGGCCGTAAGCCGTCCCCGGCCCTGGTCGGGAAATTTGCGGCGGCCTATTATGACGGCCTGGCCCGGTCGAATTGCATTTATCCCAAAACCCGCGAGGTTCTTTATATGCTCAGAAGAAATTGCAAACTTGCCGTGGTGAGCAATAATCCGGTCGAATACGTGCGGCCGCCCCTGAAAGCAAACGGATACCCCTTACAAAGATGGATTTATGGAGACGGGACGCCCTCGTCCCGCTCAGAGCGGCCTGGGCGCAGGCCGACTCCACGGCGTTCCACCGAAGATGGCTGAGCCTTACGGAAGTCGGGTGTTTTGCGGCTTGACAAATAGATCATATTAGTATATTTTTCATACTAAATGAAATTAATTGACAAAAATTTTCGCCTGCAGACGGCCGTGCCGCTGCACGAGCAGATTGTGCATCACGTTGAGCGGCAGATCGCGTCGGGCGTTTTCTCCGCCCATGAGCGCCTGCCGCCCGCCACCCAGCTTGCCCGGCAGTGGGGCGCGAGTTACGTCACCGTGCAGCGCGCCATGGCGCAACTGACCTCCGCGGGATTGATAGAACGTAAGCCCAGAAGGGGAACTTTTGTCAGGCCGCATGCGGAAAAAGCCGTGATCGGCATCCTCATTGCTCCGAACATGATGGACGAAACCGCTCATTTCCATCGCGCCGTCATCAAACACCTCCGGGAACAAATTGCACGGCGGGAGGGCTGCCAATGGACGTGCCGCGTCTACGACGGCCTGGCGGCCGCGCCGGCGGGTCGCGATTCGGAGAATTCCTTTGCCCGGCAGCAATTCAACATTGATTTTCAAAATTATCCGTTCAAGGGATTGATCGAGCTGGATGAAAACATCCGGGCCTGGGAGCGCGGCAAGCCGCGTCCCAATCTGTCCACGGTGCGTCTGGGCCCCCCTCTGAAATGTGACAACGGCCGGGCCGACGTGGTTCTGGATTTTTACGATTTCGGGCGCAAGGCGGTTGAATACCTGGCGGGAAAGGGGCGGACCCGGATCGCCTATCTGCGGACAAGGGAGGAGCCGTGGAAAAATTCGCCGGATATGCGTGGTATTCGGGAGGCGGCGGAGGCGGCCGGAATTCAACCGGCGCAGGCGCATCAATTGCGCGGCATTTCGGCGGGCGAGGCTTTGGAGGGCGGGATTTTCATGGAGCGGAGCGCCCACGATCTTGTTTTACGGCTGCTTGCCGGCTGGAAGTCCGGCCGGCAAAACAGTCGGCGTCTGGACGCCTTGCTCGTTTCCGATGACATTGCAACGCGCGGCGCGGCCACGGCGCTTCTGCGCGGAGGCATTGCCGTCCCGGATGATATTCTAGTGCTGACCATGGCCAACGAGGGAATTTTTCACCATTACGGCATTCCGGTCGCGAGATACGAGCTTCCGCTCCGTCTCATTGCGCAGCGGCTCCTGGAGGTGCTGTGGAAGCGCATTCTCGGCCGGCCGGCGGGCGATTTGCCCGTAAAAGTTTCCGGATCAGGAATAGCCGAGTCCGCTTTTGCATGAGGGAAAAAATAATGAAAAAACTGGGCATAGGAATTATAGGTTGCGGCAGGCACGCGCAGATCGGGCATTTGCCGTTTTATCATGCCGATCCGAAGGTGAAACTGATTGCCGTCTGTTCGCGCAGGATTGCGAACGCAAAAAAAGCCGCGCGGCAATGGAAGGCGGAGGCATATTACTCCGACTATCGCGAGCTGTTGCGGCGCGATGATATCGGGGCGGTCAGCGTGTGCAACCCGGTTTGGCTTCACAAGGAGACCGTCATTGCCGCCGCCCGCGCCGGCAAGCACATTCTTTGCGAAAAACCCATGGCCGTTACCGGTAGTGAGGCTGTGGAGATGATCCGGGCGGCTGAGCAAAACAAGGTTATTTTGATGGTCGGTTTCAGCCATCGTTTTTATGGCTTGAACCGGTATGTGAAGCAAATGGCGCTGAGCGGGAAGCTCGGACGGCTGATCATGTTCCATAACCGCTTCAACCTGGACGTCAATTATGAAGGCACCTGGTTTGCTGATAAAAAATATTCAGGCGGCGGGGTCGTCATGGATTGCGGGGTTCATTCCATTGATTTGTTCAGATGGCTGGCGGGCGAAGTCAGAGAAGTATCCGGCTTCACCGGCACTTTTGTTCAGCGCATGGACGTTGAAGACACGGCCGCGTTTCTTTTGAAGGCAAAGAACGGCGTGCCGGGGGTCGTTGAGTTAAGCTGGTCCACGCCCGCATCGGTCAACACGGTTGAAATATACGGCTCGAGGGGGACTGCGGTGGTCGATTACAGCCGGAATGAAGTACGCTTCAGGCGCGGCGGTAAAAAATGGTTAAGGCGGAGAAACCCGGCGTCCTATGCCGGACAGACGTTCAAGGCGGAAATCGCGCATTTTGTCGAATGTGTTTTGTCCGGCCGGCGTCCCCTGGTCACGGGAAATGACGGCCTTGCCTCGCTCAGGATTGTGGAAGCCGTTTATCGCTCCGCGCGGGAGCATCGGAACGTTGAGGTGACAATTTAATGGAATTTCAATATTGCCTGATTTGATGCGTTTTTTTCATAGGGGCGTCGCTTGACGACGTCCGAAGGGGGGCGACGGGCGAACCCCCTACATTGGAACGGATAACAGTTGACCTGTCGGATGACAGGGTTGATCGGAAATTCGGAGGAAGCATGAAAAGAATCATGGGAAGAGAAGAACTGCTTATGTTGAAACAGGTGATTACCACCCAGAAACTTTGCCGGCTGGACAGGCTGGAAAACAGTTTCACGGCGCGGTTTGAAAGGGACTTTGCGAAGTACCTGGGCGTAAAAAACGTTTTGGCGGTCAACAGCGGTTCGGCCGCTTTGCAGGCCGCCTTGGCGGCGTGCGGGGTGGGGCCGGGCGACGAGGTTATTTGCACGGCGTTTTCCTACATATCGTCCTCGGGCTGCGTTCTGAACCAGAACGCGGTTCCGGTGTTCGCCGACGTCGATCCCAGGACACTCTGTATTGATCCGGCCGATATCGAAAGAAAAATAACGGATAGGACCAAGGCCATTATTCCGGTCCATATTTTCGGCCAGCCATGCGACATGGATAAAATCATGGCCATCGCAAAAAAGCACAAACTTTTTGTGATCGAGGACTGCTGCCAGGCTTACAGTTCGAGGTATGGCGGCAAGTATGTCGGGACCATCGGCGATATCGGCTGTTTCAGCCTGCAGATGACCAAGCATATCACCTGCGGCGATGGCGGCATGGCCGTGACAAATAACTCCGAATTGTTCGAGAAAATTTCCCTGGTCTCGAATTACGGCCAGCAGATCGGGAAAAAATACAATCATTTCGTGCTCGGCTGGAATTTCAGGCTGGCCGAATTGCTGTCGGCTGTGGCCATCGCCCAGTTGAAAAAAATAGACAAATTCAACGCGGAGCGGAAACGGTTTGTGGATTTGATTGAGGCCGCGTTAAAGGACGTTCCGGCCATATCGCCGGCGTTTGTTCCGGATAAATGCAGGCCGAATTACTGGCTGTATCCCATGTGGTACAACGAGGACAAGGCGCCCTTTCCCAAGGCTGAATTTTTGAAGCGCTGCAAGGATGCCTCTCTCAGCGTGGGATTCGCGGACGGCGGTTATATTCCGCGGCCCAATTATCTGGAACCGGTTTTCAAGGACATGGCGACCTATGGCCACAACTGTCCGTTCGACTGCAAATGGTACGGGAAAAAAATCGAGTACAAGGAGGGGGTGTGCCCTGTTTTGGAGAAGACCATGCCAAGACTGTTGATGATCGATATTCATCATTCCCGTTCGTCGGCGGATATCCGGAAGACGGTCGTGGGAATGCGAGAAATACTTGAGTCAGTTGCAAAAATCTATCCGGAACCCACCCCGGCCTTCGGCCACCCCTCCGGCGGAGGGGAGCTTAAGTCATGCCACAGGCAGATCCGCCTGCGGCGGAAAATTCAGAGACAAGGCTTATGATCCCCTCCATGGAGGGGTACGCAAAGCGGGGGATGGGTCCGAAGACGGCAGAAAGCGACTTTTGCAAGTAACTCACTTAAAAAAGAATGAAAACAATGGATGCCAATACGTATTTCGGTTTCTGGCCGAAGCACGAGGTTGACGTAAGCATCGACTGCTTAAGGCGGACCATGGATCGGCACGGCGTTGAAAAGTTCGTGTCGCTTTCGCTCAAGGGCATATTTTATGATTACGAAGAGGGCAATCAGGAGACACTCCGGGAGGCTAAGAAGGATGAACGCCTGATCCCGGCCGCCACCGTTGATTTGAGGAAATATTACGGCGAAGGAAAGGTTGTCAGGCAATGTCTGGAGCAAGGTTTTAAATTGATCAGGCTTTTTCCGAACTTGCAGGGCTGGCCGTTGAATTACGCGCCGTTTTTCCGGCTCCTGGATGAGGTTGCCGAGGCAAAAATGCCCTTGATGATCACCTTGATTATTCAGCCATCCGGGACCCACTGTCTTGGCATGATCACCGATATTGCCCGGTTGACTTCAGCCTGGCGCTCGCCGGTAATTATTTCCTCGTTTGATCACTTTTATTACCCGGAAATACTTTCCGTCCTGGAAACCAATTCGAATATTCACATGGACTCGTCGCTGTTCAACACGCCGGATAGTTATCAATTGTTTGCGTCCAGGGGCTATGCCGGCAGGATCGTTTTCGGCTCCAATGCGCCCTTGTATTATTTTGCATCGGCCTCCCTGGGCCTGGACAGGGCGGATATTTCTGAAGACCAGAAAAAAATGATTCGGTCCGAAAATCTGGAGAGGCTGTTAAGGTTATGACAATAATCGACGCACACGCCCATCAGGGAAAATGGTTCATCCTGACTGAGAAGACCGGCCTCGACGACATTCTTGCCATCATGCGGAATTATGAAATTGAAAAGGCGGTTTTGTCGTCGTCATTGGCCATCATCAACGATCTTGAGGCCGGCAACCGGGAATTGGCCCTGGCGATGAAAACTCGTCCGGAACTGTTCGGCTATCTCATGCTCAACCCGAATTACATGGAGCTCAGCCTGCGGGAAATGGCGCGTTATTTGCCGGATGAAAAGTGTCTGGGACTGAAGCTTTACAGCGAGGGTTATATCGCGCAGCCGCTGGATTGCGCCGGGCATTGCCGGTTTCTGGAGGTCTTGTGCGAAAAATATCCCCGTAAAAACGTGGTGCTTTTCCATTGCTGGCATCAAAGTGTTTCCAGATTGCTCGGCCTGGCCAGGTCTTTTCCCAACGTCAAATTCATCATGGGGCACATGGGCGGAACAGAATGGATGGAAGCGGTTGCGGGCGCGGCAAAGGCGGAGAATGTTTATCTCGAGATTTCGTCCGGCTACCCGTTGCGCGCCAAAATCGAGGACGCGGTCAGGATTGCCGGAGTCGAAAAGATCCTTTACGGCAGCGATTTGCCGCTGATAGATCCGGCCTCAAGCCTGGGCATGGTTCTCGATGCGGAAATATCGGAGGAAGCCAAGGAGAAAATTCTGTATAAAAACGCCGTAGGACTTTTCCGCTTTGATGGTTGAGACGGCGTTTGAGGAGGTCAATTGAAAAGCAGAGACGCAAGTCCCAGACAAGTTGTGTTGCGCGCCTATAAACGTTTTCAGGGTCAAAAGGTTTTCGTGTCGGTTTTTGCGGCTGGCGAGAAACATATTGCCCTGGAAGGCCGTGTTGAACTGGAACTGTTCAGCACGATCGGTGGCAAGGTCCACAGCCGGCGCGCGGTCAAGCTGCGGCAGGGCAGGTCGGATGAAGCGGCATTTTCCACGGCCGGCATTCCATCCGGCACCTGTAACATCAGGGGCTCATTTGTGGATCAGGATGGGGCGCGGCATAGGACGGAATTGCTGCAATATGAACGGCCGGAGAATTTTTTCTGGCTGGACTCCGCCGAAGGAATCACAACGGAAGTGCTTGCGCCCTGGAGTCCCCTCAGGGTGGAAAAACTGTCCGGCGGCCTGAGCGTTTCCTGCTGGGGAAGGCAATATGATTTCGGGACTGATCGAATCATTGGTCCGATCCGGACAGCAGGCCGTTCCATCCTGTCCGGGGCTGTCCAATTCACGGCCAGGGCAAACGGCAAAACCATCCGGTTCGGTGCCGGGCGTTTGGACGTCTTCAGTAAGAAAAAACATCAGATTGTTTTTAACGGAAATTATGGAAACAGCTTCGGATTGGTCGTGAAGAGCCGGATTGAAATCGATTATGACGGAATGATCCGCATGGATGCGGTCCTTTCGTCAGACAAGGCGGTTCGGCTGGATAACCTTGAACTGGAAATTCCGGTCAAGGCTGAACACGCGAAATATCTTTACCGTTTTCCGGGCAAATGGGGCAGCGCCATGAATGTGGGCGCCCTGCCGCGCGGAGGCGTCAGGGCCGAATTCTGGCCATATATCTGGCTTGGGGACGAGGAGCGCGGTCTGGCCTGGTTTAGCGAATCCAACAAGAACTGGTTCAACAAGCCGGAGGATTGCGTCACGGAAATAACAGGGAACGGGAAAACGGTCAAACTTAGACTGCATCTTGTTTCAACTCCGATCAACCTGATCCCAAGCGGCGAAACAGGGGCCATGTTTACCGGATTTGGGGAGAATATTGTTGTGCCGTTGCCCGGCCGGCCGGTAATGAACGAATTGCATTACACGTTCGGGTTCCAGGCCACGCCCATAAAGCCGGTGGAACTGGACGCCTGGGACAGGCGGAGCGTCTGCATTGGGCCCTCAAAATCAACGGGCTTTACCCCGCCCCTGAATATTTCCGTGAAATTTCTCGATCAACTGAAGGAGGCCGGGGCAAGGACAGTGGTGATCTTCGAATACTGGACCGACGCCGAGGGGTATGTTTGCACCAATTACGGCAGGCAGCTCAAGAAAATCGTAAAAGACTGTCATGAACGGGGTTTGAAGGTTTTACTTTACTTCAACAATCTCATGTCTGACCTGGGTTTGGAGTGGCCCACGCTTGGAGAGCATTGCATTGTCCATCCCAGGAACTGTTATCCCATCTATCACTATCTGCCGCAGCCGAATCAATCGGTATCGGTAGTCTGCCAGAACAGCGAGTGGCAGGATTGCCTGGCGCACGGGATCGGCCGGGCCATGGATGAATTCGGCATAGACGGAGTTTACCTGGACGGCACGATATTGCCGTTTGGTTGCGGTAATACCCTGCACGGGTGCGGCAAGGCTGACGCGGAGGGAAACGTCGCAAAGACATATCCGATCTTTGCGGTGCGCAGCGCGCTGCGCCGCATATACGCTGCGGTGCGTTCGCGCAAGCCGGATGGCCAGGTGGATGCGCATAATTCGACCTGCATGGTCATTCCCACGCTGGGCTGGGCCACGAGCTATTGGGACGGGGAACAATTCTGCCGCATTCCGCGCGGGGCGGACGTGACCCAACTGCTTCCGCTCGACGCGTTTCGCGCTGAATTCATGGGGCATCAATGGGGCGTGCCGGCGGAATTTCTCTGCTACGGGAACCCGTTGACATATGAGCAATCCTGGTCAGTGGCGCTGTTGCACGACGTGCCTGTGCGTCCGAATAAGTTGGACCTGGGAATGAGAAAAGGGGAACTGGGGCTGATCAGCTCGATCTGGAAAGTCATGGATGATTTCGGGCGCAAAGGGGCCGAATGGCTGCCGTACTGGCGCAATTCCGGATATGTATCGGCGGGGCCTAAGGGTGTTTATGCAAGCCTTTACCGGCATGCCGAGAATGGATTACTTGCGGTAATTTCGAATATTTCCAAAGACCGAGTTTCGGCCCGGCTTGATTTGGATCTTTCGCGTCTGGGGTTTAATGGAAGGCGAATTACGGCATGGGACGCTTTGACCGGCAAGTCTGTCGGAATTGATGCCGGCCGTATTTCGTGCGATTTGTTCTCCTTCGGGTGGAAACTCATTCGGATAAAACCAACGGAAGTTTAGATGAAAAAGATTGGAATGGTTTTGACGTTTGTTCTTGCGTGTTTGGCGGGAGAAATAAGCGCGTCAAACGAGATGCAACCGCGGCAGGATGGGAACAATATTGCCCTGGAAAAAAAATACACGTTATCGCCCAAGCCGAATTACGATTTATGCACTGATCCGGACGATGCCCGGCAATTGACCGATGGCCAGGTCATTGAAATAGACAAAGACGGACGTTATTGGTCCCAGAAGTCCGTTGTCGGCTGGCGTAACAAGGACATAACCGTCAAGATCGATCTGGAGCAGGTTTATCCGATTGAGAAAATCGCCCTGCATACGGTCGGCGGCGGAGGCGGCGGCGGCGTTTATTTTCCCCAGTTTATCTCAATCTTTACCAGTCTTGACGACAAGACATACTATAACGTTGCTAATTTGACCCATCTTTACAAGGAAATCCCAGACCAGCAGCCGGGTTCATACACGCGCTGGTTCGCCTCGGAAAAGTTGCAGACAAAAGGCCGGTATGTTTTATTAAAAATCAAGGCAACCGGCATCTTTTTCTGTGACGAGATTATAGTTGAAAAAGGCGGTTTCAATGTTGACGAAGCCGTTTTGACGGACAAACCCCATGCCACGGAAGACAAACTTGAAAGCATCGTTAATGAAAAAAATCTTCCTCCTTTAAGGGCGATGCTCAACAATCTTGCCGTGTTCCAGGAAAAACTTGAGAAATTCAGGATAGACCGGGAGTCGGTCACAAAATTCAACGCGGAAACAGCGCGTATAAAAGGCGACATCGGCGATCCGGCCATATCCCTGAATCCGGCCGGCCGCGCGGGAATCAACGAAAGAACCACAAAATTGTTCTGCCGGTTATATAAGCATGTTTATCCCGGCAAAAAATTGATCGTCTGGCAAAAGGGGCTCTGGGACGATGTCGAACCGTTCACCTCCCCGGAGCCAGGAGAAAATACCGGTCTGGACGAACTTAAAGTCGCCATGGGCAAAAACGAATATGGATCGGCGAGCTTTCTGATTTTTAATCCGACCGCCGAGGATGCCGGAGTTGAACTGAAATTTCCCGATATAAAGGGGATTTGCCTGGAAAAACGTTACGGTTATTATGTTTACCCGGCTTTGGAGAAAATAGTCACGGCGGACGCTTTGCCGTTGCTGGCCGGCAAGGACGGCAAATACGGCATAACGGTGCCGGCAGGCGAGACGAAGCAGATCTGGCTTACGCTGAAAACCGGCAAGGATGCAACGGCGGGAGATTATTCCGGGAAGATAGAGATTACGGAATCGGGAACCAGCGGGTGGCGGGCTTTTCTGGCTTCGATGCTCCGTAAATTTTCGGGCGGGCGCTCATGCGGCGACAGGGCCGCCGGCGCCATAAACCTAAAGGTCAAAATCCTGCCCCTGGAAATGCCCCTTGATGCGCTACCTTCCAGCGCCAACTGGGCCTATCTTTTCAAGGGACCGTTCGAAAATTATTATCCCGGCCTGGAAAAGGAAGTTGCCGATGACAATCTGAGTCATTATACGACTCACTTTACCGTGTCTTGCGTGGCGCTGCCGTTTCCCGAGTTTAATACGAACGGCATGGTTGGGACGGTTGATTTCAACGGCTTGGACCGGCAGTTGGAGTATATCGACAACTTCAACATAATGCCCTCATGGTGGGCGGGCGGCAAGGGAGTCGTTTTCGCCGATAAACTGCAATGGCTCAGCCCGGAATGGAAAAAGGCCTTGAAAACGTGGCTGACCGCATGGGTTGAACATTTGCAGGAGAAGGGCATCGATTACGACAAGTTTACCTTGTCCTACGATGAGCCGGAATCTCAGGGGGCGATAAAACGCTTTATCGAATTTGCCTCGGCCGTGAAGGAAATCGATCCGAACATAAAAATATGCGTTTATTTTTATTCGCCCCGCAACTGGAGCGAGGGGGAGATCAACGAGCTTTCCGCCTGTATTGACATTGCCTGCGTCAATTTTTATCATGACGATCTTGAAAAATGCCTGGCCACGATCGCAACCTTGAAAAAGGCGGGAGTTGCGATCTGGCATTATAACAATCCCTGCGCCAACAAATCGACGTCGCCCTATGCTTTCATTCACATGTTCCTGTTTGCCGTAAAGTATGATTTAAACGGAGTCGCAACCTGGGCCTATAACGCGGTCCGGGGAAAATCGTTCAATGATTTTGACGGGATGGATGCATTGTTTTCCTATGACGGACGCGAGCTGGCTTTGCCCGGAAACAAGGGGCTTATCCCGAGCAAGCGCTGGGAAGCCTGGCGGGAGGGCGCGCAGATTTACGCGTATTGCAACAAGCTGGAACGTCTGGCCGAAGCCGTCGCCGAAAAAGGGGCGACCGGCCTTGTGTCCAGGGCAAGAGAAACCCTGGCAGGGATACGAAACGGCATGACGCTCAACCAGGCAAACAACCTCAGCCTGTGCAATCCGGACGATTATGAGCAGTTGCAGAGGGAAAAGATAAGAGTGATGGAAGAAATTATGGAGTTCAGATGAATGATGAAATTGGGACGATAGTTGGGTTGAAGGCGGAGCAACCGTGTTTTGGGAAGTTGAAGGAGATGGGCCTGAATGTCTGCCAACTCGTCACCTGGTCGCCGGAACTTTGGACAAAGGCCGTGGCGGAGTTTATAATCGAGCGTGAAATTACCGGTGGACAACAGCGCAAAGATATCATGGAGACGGTTTATTATCTGCAACAATTAATGAGGAATTAAGCCATGGTGAAGGACGGATTCATAGCCGGAGACAACGGAAGCCTTAAACTATCCGTAATGCTTTTTCCCTTTTACGGACAACTGAACAGGAAAAGTATAACGCCGCTTGAGCTCATCAACAGCTTTTATTCCCTGGGAATCAGGGCCGTCGAGCCTTCCATGAGATGGATAAAGGCAAATCGCGCGGCTTGGCGGCGGATACACGCCATTATCGCCGACTTTGGAATGCGCTATTCCTGTTGTGATATTGTGGCAAATCTGGTCGGAAGGAATGAGAAGGAAAATAAAAAAACATTGGACGAGGTTGAGAAAAACGTCGAATTCGTTAAAAAAAATTTAAACTGTTCCCTGGTTCTGGTGGCGGGCGCCCGGCCGGCGGAGGGCATGAGCAATGAATATGGCCGGAAAGTATACGGCGCGCAATTGGCGCGATTATGCGAAAAATTGGAGAAAACCGGCGTCACTATTACCATGGAAAGTTATGGTATGTATCCGGATTTTGTCGCCGGCATAAAGCATTGCCGGAAAGTCATCGCGTGCTGTGGAAACGATAACCTGAAATTCACTTTTGACAACGGCAATTTCGTTCTGGGAGGCGATTCTCCGCTGTCCGCCTACCATCGGTTCAAAAAAATAATTGAACACGTGCATATCAAGGATTTTTGCCGGTGCGCGCGGAGTTTTCCCGCCGCTCTGAAATCCATGGACGGCAAAACATATAGAACTTGTCTTATCGGAGAGGGCGAAGCTGAGGCGTCCGGCTGCGTGCGGCTGCTCAAGCATGACAAATATCCCGGCTGGATTTCGCTGGAGGTCGGAGTGGAAGGCAATCCCCTCGCCGAGGTAATCCGCGGAGTGAACCTGATTAAAAATAACTGGCGGGAATGTTGAAGGAAGGCAAGAAAACATGAATATAAACAAGGAGATGAAAGTTGAAGGGGCGACAGAGGAAAGCGACCGGATCACGGTTATAACGACCGGCGCGAAATACGCGTTTGAAAAGAACGGCAAAAAAGGGAGAATATTCTGTTATCAGAGGCTCAACCGCGAAAGGCTCGTGGCGGAACTGGAATTTGATTATTCATTTGCGGAAATGAGCCTTGAGCATTTTGACGAAGAAAAATGCGTGCTTTATGAAAACGCCAGATTCCGGGTAAACGGCGACTCGGTCCTGGAAATAGGCGGCCGAGGTCATGGATAAATATAAATTCGACGGCATTTATTCCGACGGCTACGTCTGGGACGTTTCCTACAGCTATCATCAGGTAAAGAAGTTGCGCAGGACGCTGGGCGACAAGCTCCTTTATCTGCACAACACGGTGGACACGTTTTATAACCGTTATCTGTTCTGTCCGTTCATCAACACTTACGCCGATTTTGTGCTGCGCGGCGAGTTTCCGGGAGAGTTTGACGAAAATTATATGCGCTACGGCTTGTCCGGCTATAATTCCAGCAATACCATCAATTATGTCTGCCACGTGCATTATACTCCGGAATTTGTCGAAAGTCTGATTGAAAAGGCGGCCAGGCACAGGATGAAATTCTATCTGAATTATCCGGAATATGCGGCGGATGCCATATTAAAGAAAAAGTATTTTCCAAATATGAAAAAATTGTATAGAATGCAAGATTAAAGAAAAAAGGCGTGAGATGCGGATAAAATTAATTTTGTTTTTTGCCGCTGCGGTCGGCGCGTTTTCCGCGGTCAGTGCCGACCACTATGTTTCGCCCCCCGGAGGATACGGCACGAACGAGAGCTGGATGAGCAATTCGACCGACCTTGATGGCCGCATCCGCATCCGTTATGGAACCGTTGACATGGGCGCCTACGAGACGATTTACGAAGGTTCCTCGTACATGGTAAGATAAAACTTGAACTGGAAAGATTTGCAGTCAGAATGTCTTTGTCGTGATTTTGTACATGTGCAAACAAGAGAGAGGCTTTGCGGCAGAAAACCGAAAAAATGGAGGGTGTGCATGATGACTATGCGCCAAAAATATCTGTTGATCCTGGCGTGCGTTTTTGCCGCCATGATGCCGTCCGGCCGGCCGGGCCGGGCCGGAGGTTTGTTGCTGAACTCCGGCTTTGACGATTCGCCCGTCGCGCTTCCGTCCCCGGGCTGGAAAATTCCGGAAAACGCCGGCGTCTGCCAAATTGCCGACGATGACGGGCACAGCGGCAAGCAATGCCTGCGTTTCAGGACCGAAACTCCGGGCAAGATTGCGCCGGTCGTGCAGGAATTTTCCTGCTTGCCGGATCACGACTATGTGCTTTCAGCATGGTTCAAAAGCTCCGGAGTTTCGAGGCCGGCGGTTTGTCTGGATGTTCAGGGACGGAATACGCCGGCCCTTTCGCTGATCGGAGAAGGGCGGGATGAGAAATGGCGTTTCCGGCATGCGGCGTTCAACAGCGGCACAAATACGCGCTTTACAGCCAGGATTTACGCTGATATTGCCGCGTTCACCAACGGCGGTGTTCCGGCCGGAACGGCATGGGTGGATGACGTCAATGTTCAGGATTCCGCCGAATTTGCGCGGGATGCGGAAAAGGCGCGGGCCGACGAGAGCTCAAACGTGGCCAACATCGCGCGAGGCAAACCATATGTGTTCGATCCGAAACCGGATTATTCCTATTGCACCGATAAGGACGATGCAACCCAGTTGACCGATGGAGAATACACCAGGGGATTCTTCTGGACCCAGAAGAGCACGGTCGGTTGGCAAAATGCGCGTTGCGCCGTAATCACCATTGATCTTCAAAAGGTAGAGCCGATCTGCGGCCTGTCGTTCAATACGGCGGCCGGCACGTCGGGAGTGGAATGGCCTCTTGCCATCATGATTTTTACCGGTGATGACGGCAGGAGCTTTAATTATGCCGGCGATCTGATTGAAATGTGCCGGAAAGAAGGCTTGCCGGCTTCGGAGAAATATGCGGTGCATCGCTACATTACGCGTGCCCTGGAAACCAAGGGCCGGTATGTCCGTCTAGCGGTTGTTGACCGGGCGTTTCGTTTCCCGAATTTCACGTTCTGCGACGAAATCGAGGTTTATCGCGGACCGGATTCGTTCCTCCAAAAACCGGCTTGCGGCGAACGGGTTGAAAACGTACGGGATTTTTGCCGCGCGAAAATCGGAAACTTTTTCGTGCGCAAGGCCATGCTGCAGGACCTGGATTCAATCAGGCAAAACCTGCTGCAAAAAGAAATAGCCGCGAAACAACGGCAGGAGATGGGGACAGAACTGCGCGACCTGGAAGAGGCGGTTAAAACAACGGAATTTTTTTCCGTGACCAACCCCCAGTACCGCGCCGTGGCGCCGCTCAACGAACTGCACGCTGGGATCTTGAAAGCCAATGCCGGGCTTTTGCGGGCGAGCGGGTTTCCTCCGCTCTTTGCCTGGCACAAGAACCGCTGGGATCCGCTCTCCGCCGTTGAAAGTCCGGAACAGGCTCCGAGCGCGCCGCCAAGTCTGCATGTCGAGATGATGGACAACGAATACCGGGCCGAGGCCGTCAATTTGTTGAATACCACAAAAAGCAATTTGACCGTGCTGCTTGCGATTGAAGGTTTGCCGGGGGGCCGCAATCCGGAATGGGTTGCGGCGCATCAGGTTGAATTTGTGGGCACACAGAAAGGCGAAATGATAGCGGATCCTCTGCCGGCGGCGAAGCGGATGGAGGCCGGTTGGCTGATCGATCTGCCTTCGGGCATGACGCGCCAGGTCTGGCTGACGTTTCATCCGGTTGGTGTGAAGCCGGGGGTTTATAATGGCGAAATTCGCGTCCGGCCTGCGGATCAAGGCGGGATTGCGGCGCGCATTGTCCAATGGATTCCAGGCCTCGGGCGCGGTCTGAGAGTGCCTCTGGGCGTCAGGATCCATCCGTTCCGGTTTCCGGATAGGCCGCGCCTTTCGCTGGGCATGTGGGATTACACGGACAAGCCGTACGGGTTCGGCGTGTGCACGGAAAGCAATGTGCATGCCGCGGTTGCGGATATGCGCGCGCATTTTGTAGATACGCCCTGGGCGCATCGCTCCTCGGCCTGCTGGCCGGAAAAGGAGGATTTTGACCAGGAAGGCAATCTGGTCAAACCGCTGCGCACGGCCGGATTCGACAATTGGATCAGGGAATGGAAGGACAGCAGGAATTATTTTATTTATCTTGCGCTCAACACCAATAAGTCCGACTTTGCCGGAGAAACAATGGGCACGCCGCGGTTCAACAAAATGGTGCGGAATTGGGCCGCCGCCTTTGCGGCGTATGCAAAAAAATCCGGCATTGACCAGAAGCAGATAGGATTTGACCTGGTGGATGAGCCCGGCAAGCCGGAAGAGTACCGGATAAACGCGGTTTGGGCAGAACAGATAAACGCGGGCGCGCCCGAATTTGTGCTTTTCACGGATGCGGCCACGTGGGACAAGCGCTGGGAAAAGCGCAGCCCGGAATTCGAAAAGATGCTGGCGGTGCACGATATTTTTTGCCCGCTCCTGCCGTTTTATCGCGGAATGGATGAAGCCAAGGAACGGATTTTGCGCTCCACCGGCTCCAGGGCAAAGCGGCTCTGGTTTTACAGTTGCATAGGTCCGGCGCGTCTTTTCGATCCTTATTATTATCATCGGCTTCAGGCCTGGCAATGCCGGCGCAACGGCGCGGTCGGGATGGGATTTTGGAACTATTGGAACTCTTATTCCGAACCGGGATGCTCGGCCTGGAATGAATTCATGGCAGCGCGAGAGAGTTTCGGCGTTGTGTACGCCACGCCGGATTCCATCACCGGCGGCAAACATTGGGAGGCGGTGCGCGAAGGGGTGGAGGATTACGAGTATCTCGCCATGCTGCAAGATCGCATCGCGGAATTGAAGGCAAGGGGGATTGATGCGCCGGATGTTGCCGTTGCCGAACGTTTGCTCAAGGCCGTGGTGGATGAAACGGCGCCGGGTTACTATGAGGAGCGTCTGCAGAACTGGTCGGATTTCAAGGACAGGTCCGTTGCCGATCGCGCGCGGGTGCGGGTGCTCAGGACTCTGAGCGCGCTTATGAAACGGTAGAAATGGCGGATATATCGGATTTTAAAAGACCATTATAAATGAGGATAAAACGGGTTCCAGCGGAATCCATGAAAGGACACGATGAATTCACGCGAAAGATTAAAAACCGCATTTTCTTTTAAAACTCCGGACCGGGTGGGGGTGTTTGACGCGCCCTGGCCGGAAACCGTGGCGCGCTGGCGCAGGGAGGGGTTGCCGCCGGATGTCCACGTCAACGAGTATTTTGATTATGACGTCGATCATTGCATTATCCTGGACACTTCGATAGGCCTTAAGGAAAAAATACTCGAAGCCACGGGAGATTACATCACATTCACGAACGCCAACGGCGTGACCCAAAAGGTGATGCGGGGCCAGACCGGCGCTCCGTTTGTCCTGGATTATCTGATCAAGGGCGAAGATGACTGGAAGGCGCGCCGGCACAATCTTCGCTTTTCAAGGGAAAGAATAAAAATTTACCGCTGGGGCGAGTACGAGACGGTCACGGAAAAAAGGTTTGATTCAACCGTTTCACCCGATTCCTGGGATGCCACTCTGGAAAAATACAAGAAGGCCAGGGCCCAAAACAAATTCATGTTTTTTGTGGCGAGCGGTCCGTTTGAAAACACGCGCGATTGCATTCGGGCCGAAGAGGTCTATATGAATATGATTGAAAATCCCGGCTACATACAGCGGATTTTCGAGGATTTTACGGAATTGATCATCAAGGCCTATGAGGAACTGGCCGGGCTCGGGATGGAGGCGGATGGTTTTTTTGTCGCCGACGATATTGCTTACAAGAACGGCATGCTCTTTTCGCCGGCAATGTACCGCGAGTTGCTTTTTCCGTTTCATAAGCGGTTGTGCGCTTTTTTCAAATCAAAGGGACTGCCGGTGATGTTTCACACGGACGGCAAGCTGGATGTTTGCCTTCCGCTCCTGATAGAGGCCGGCATCACGGCCATCCAGCCCATAGAGGCCAAGGTGGGCGGGGATATCCGCGAACTCGGGAAGATTTATGGACGCGACCTTGTTTTTGTGGGCAATATTGACGTGCGGAAGCTGGGCGGAACAAGACGCGAGGTGGAGGAGGAAATCAGGACCAAGCTGATCGCCGGAAAGCACTGCGGCGGTTACGTTTATCATTCCGACCATTCCGTTCCGCCTTCCGTAAGCTTCGATAATTACCGCTATGCCATGGATTTGGTCCGGCAATACGGGGCATATAAAAGCGACACGGAATTTTCATGACTCTACGTCTGACGGTGTTGTTACTTTGCGCTGAGGAGGATAGATTTTATGAGCAAGAAAATATTGTTGGTCGGAACACGCATGGCCGTTTTTCTGCTTCCTTTGGGTTTTGGTTGTGTCCAGTTTAATTTTGCGCATGACATGGAAGTCGTCGCGTCCGCCGGCGGTTTAAATTTGGTCAACATGGCGTCAGGCAAGCCGTATGCGCTTGATCCGAAACCGAATTATAAGCTTTGCGGCGATGACGGCGATTCCGTCCAATTGACCGACGGCATTGTCTATGACGGGAAGGCTCAACTTTGGACACGAAAAGAAACCGTGGGGTGGGAGAAAAAAAATCACGTTAAAATTACGGTGGATTTGGGCGAATCAAAATCAATCGGCAGGATAGGGATTCATTCCGGTTTTGACGGGCCGATGAACGTGCAATGGCCGTATTCAATCGCAGTTTTCGCAAGTAATAACGACAGGGATTACGAATTTTTGACGGAACTGGTGGATCCGACCTGGCAAAATGAAGGTCTTCCGAATGAGTTGAGCCCGTGGGATTGTGCCAAACAAGGCAATATTTCGCGGTGGTATCGGGGCGGCGGATTAGGCGTCCGGGCCAGATATGTGCTTTTTATGGCTGCGGCGCCGCAGTGTTTTTTTTGCGATGAAATTGAAATAACGGAAGGTGGCGACAAGAAACAGATTCCGTCAGAGGGAAAAATCGCAAAGGGAGATCTGGGGGCATACGTTGCCGCCCGGCTTTGCTTTGCGGAGGATATTCGCGGAATAAGGCGGAATGCCGAAAGTTTGCCGGAAGAAACGAGGAAAATTCTTGAGACGGAAATATCCGGTTTTGAGGCGAAAGTCTCCGGCATGGATGCGGCATTTTTCCGTTCGCCGGGATACCGCGCAACAGCGCCGCTGAATGATTTGCATCGCGAATTGTTCCGGATTAACGCGGAGACGCTGAGGATGCGGGGCATGCCGCCGCTGGTGGTCTGGCATAAACACCGTTGGGATCCATTGGGGGCGACCGAAGTTCCTGAAAACCTGACGACGCAAACGGGATGGAAAAGGTTGTTATCCCCGCTCGGACTCTTTGAAAAATTTCCGGAATTGAGGTTGGAGTTGATGAACGGCGAATACCGGGCGGAGGTATTGAATTTAACGAACGCCAGGCGGGAAGAATTGGAAGTCGGAATATTTTTTCAGAATCTTCCCGGCGGCCGGATGCCGGATTATATACGGGTGCACCAGGTGGAATTTGTGGCCACCGGCAATGGACGAATGATTGCCGACGCATTACCCGAGGCGGAGAAGGACGGAAATGAATATAAGATCAGGATTCCAGGAGGCATGACGCGGCAGGTATGGTTTGCCGCGCATCCGGATAAATTGAAAACCGGCATTTATCACGGCCGGATAGTTTTGACGCCGAAACGGGGGATACGTCGAAAACTGGATTTTAACCTTGCGGTGGTTGACTTCCGGTTTCCCGATCGTCCGCGATTATCCTTTTATTTATGGGATTATACGGATAAACCGTACGGATTTGCCGGCATGACAGACGCCAACGTGAAACTTGCGATTGACGACCTGAATGCGCATTTTATGGATACGCCGTATGCGCACGCCGGAAGCGCGTGTTATCCCGCCAAAGATGCATTTGACGCCAATGGAAAATTAGTTGGACCATTGCGGACAAAAGGGTTTGATGAATGGACGGCGCGGTGGCCCGACGCGCGCTGTTATGCGTTGTGCCTCGGGAATTCCCTGCCGGACTTTGTGGCTGGAGATACGCCGGGAAGCGAACAGTTCAACAATAAGCTGGCCCAGTGGTCCTCGGCGTTTGCCGAATATGCGGAGAAGAAAGGCGTTCCGCCGGAACGGATCATGCTTCACCTGTATGACGAACCGGCCTCCACGGAGCACTATCGGCTGAATACATTGTGGGCAAAAGCAATCAAACAGGGATGTTCTCGATTCAGGCTGTTTGTGAATCCATTTGGTTGTGACAAACCGAACCAGGAACTTGAGACGATGCTTGCGGAATATAATGTCATCTGCGCGCTTTTTCAGTTTTATCCGGATATGCCGGATATTCTGACCAAGACAAGCGGAAGACCGGGCAGGGAATTGCATCTTAATAACAGCCCGGGCAGCCCGGGCTGGACCCGTCTACTGGATCCGTATTATTATCATCTGCTTCTGGCATGGCATTGTTGGAATAATGGCGCAACCGGCATGTCGACGTGGAATTACTGGAATTCTCCGCTTTCGGCATGGAACGAGCTTATGCTGGAAAATTCGTCATATGGTTTGGTTTATACCACTGAAAATTCCATAACTGCCGGCAAGCATTGGGAGGCGATACGCGAAGGCATCGAGGACCATGAATACCTTGCCATTCTGAGGGACAAAATGGAACAGGCGAAAAAGGACGGCAAAAACCCGGCCATTATTGTTGAGGCTGAAACATTTCTGCATAATGCGCCCAAACGTGTTGCGGATTCTTATGACCGCAAGAAAAGATTCTGGAGCATTGAAAAGGACCGGACCGCGGCCGATGCGTCCAGGCATCAGGTTTTACGATTGTTGCAAAAAATCAAGGATGCTGAATAATGTTTTAAACGCAGCGTCAATTCCTCCCAAAGGGCGTAAGACAAAAATCTTCAGATAGGCAAAAAAACCGTTTTTTTTGTTGCATAATATATACGATAATATATATTAGCGGCATGAAACCAAAAACATCGCCGCAAGAAGTGCTGCAACAGATCGCGGCCATCCAGCAGATGGAGGCCGGTAAACTATGCGTCATTCGGGAAGGGCCTGACGGGCCTTACTATAATCTCCAATGTCGCGAAAACGGCAAACCTGTTACACGTTACGTAGCGCAGGAACAAGCCGAGGAGGTGGCGGCCAATACGGCCAACTACAAGAAGTTTCAGGAATTGGCGGCGGAATATGCCCAACAGATTATCGAAAGGACACGGGCGGAACGGCTGGCCGGCATAAAAAAAAAGACCTGGAACCGCAGTTTCTGCAAGCCCAGTATGAAGAAATCCGTCAATTGATGGGATGGTTTCAGGCTCAAGTTCCCAATGGTTTTACGGTACAGCAACTGGAAGGACTGGTACGGACGGCAGTATTCAAATCGGCGAATGCGATTATGGGATTTCTGTTGCAGGCGGCGGCAGACCGGATTGATGCGACGTATCAGCCAAAACCAGGCCAGGTACGCAAGGGACGAGAAACAATCGAGGTTCAAGGGATATTTGGCGTCTTTCTCACAAGTCGGGACTATTATTATCACGCCGGCAAAAAGCAGGGATATTATCCGGCCGACGCCGCTCTTGGATTGGAGGTCGGTCACACACCGGCATTGGCACGATTGATATGTTTGGAAGGCGCTGACGAAGCAAGCTATCAGAAGGCCGAAAACCACCTGTTGGAAACCGGCGGCATTTCGGTTTCCGCCCGCCAGATTCAGCGGATGGTACAGGAGATTGGGGTTGGCGCCCAGTCCTGGCCGACACGGAAAACGGAACCGGAATCCGATAAAGAGGCGGTTATGTATGTCAGCGCCGATGCCACTGGCGTACCCATGCGCAAAGAGGAATTGGCCGGACGGAAGGGGAAACAGCCGGATGGCACCGCCAAAACTCGCCAGGCATACCTTGGATGTGTTTTCACTCAGCATGGTTGCGACAAGGAAGGGCATCCCGTTCGCGATTACGAATCCACCACCTATGTCGCGAGTTTCGATGCGATTGGCGATTTTGGGCTGCGCTTGCGTCAGGAAGCCTTGCATCGCGGCATGGGGACAGCCAAACAGGTTGTCTTGCTCATTGACGGAGCCGTCGGTTTGGAACACATGGGGCATGATTATTTTCAGGATAGCGTGCAAATCGTCGATTTTTATCATGCCATGGAGCACGCCGGCAAAGTGCTGGCGGCGTTATTGGGGGACAAAAACCACCCCGAATATAAAGGCAGGCGCCGCTATTGGGCCAAACGATTGCTTAAAAACGGCGTGGAAAAACTGATTGCCCAGGCACGCCAGGAGTGTTTTGGGCGTCCAAATGCGGCAACGGTCGAAGATGAGTTGGCCTATTTCGTCAATAATATCGACCGAATGCAATATGGAACCTTCCGCGCCAAAGGCTTCTTTATCGGTTCCGGCGTCATCGAGGCCGGATGCAAAACCATCATTGGCGCCCGCTGCAAGCAGTCGGGCATGTTCTGGGGATTGCGAGGCGCAGAACATGTCCTGGGTTTACGTTGTATTCATGCCAGCCGCCATACAAATGATTTCTGGAAACACCGCCTCAATTCACTTCTCTCTGCCGCTTAATTGAAGAATTTTGTCTTGCGCCCTTTTTTGACGCAGCCCTGCATTTTAGGTTGACTCTGAAACTCTAATTGGTAAATTAAGATATAGTCTGAATAAAATTTGAGATGGTGAAAAAGCGGCGAAAATCATGATTGCCGAAAAAAACATTCAGGAAGTCAAAGATATTATCGTTGAGGCCGAAGGCCCGGATAGAATTATAATCTTCGGTTCCTGCGCGCGCGATGCCGCAAAGGAAGGTAGCGACCTCGATATTCTCGTTATTAAAGAAACGAAGCTTCCTGCTCCGAAAAGATCGCGAAAATTAAGGAAACTTCTTGCCAATCAGCCTTTCCCGAAAGATATACTTGTGCTTACCCCGGCTGAATTCAATCAGTGGACGAATATACCTTTTTCCTTCAATTCAACGGTTAAGCGGGAAGGGAAAACAATATATGAACGATGAATACGCCCGGCAATGGATGCTCAAGGCAAAAAGCGATTTGAAGATAGCCGAGGACGAGCTTAAAACGGAGAATCCTGCCACCGATGCGGTTTGTTTCCATTGTCAGCAGGTTGTCGAAAAAGCATTTAAGGCGTTCCTCTCTTTTCACGGCATTGCTTTTGAAAAAGTCCATGATCTTGAATATCTCAGAAATCTTTGCCTTCAGAAGGACGCCTCTTTTTCGACTCTTGACACTGGCGATTTAAGTTCCTACGCCGTGACTATCAGATATCCGGACGATATTTATTTCCCGCCTGTGGATGAGGCGAGTGATGCGTTAAAAATAGCCCGGCTGATCAACGCTTTCGTGGCGGAAAAAATCAACTTAAACTTGAGTTGAGCGATTCTTTGGCGTGTCATTCAGAGGAATCCCGCGAAGAGCGGGATGACGACCTTCCTTCGCCCACCGAAGCGTGTGCTTCGCGAAGGCGGGAGAATCTCGTCCACACCCACTACGAGATTCCTCTTCGCCTGTGGCGGATCGGAATGACAGTCAGTGGCACCTTTTCCGGCTTTTCATGCCAGAGGCAGATCCGCCTGGCGGAACACGCCAAGAATCGCTCATTTTGGGTATGAATTACTTTGAGGCCGGAAAGATAATCCGGTATTCCCGGCTATAAATACATATCTGCGCAAAACGCGAAACAAAATACCGGATTTTATATTGTTGACATCCCCACTGGGCTTGATAATTATATGCGGAAAAGGTTGAATTTAGAGGACTGAAAATATGTTTGGGCGGATTTTTGACCATTTTTCCAACGATCTCGGGATTGATCTCGGAACGGCCAACAGTCTGGTTTATGTAAAAGACCGCGGCATTGTGCTGCGCGAGCCCTCCGTGGTCGCGATACAAACCGGCACAAACCGCGTGCTGGCTGTGGGCGAGGAGGCCAAGCGGATGCTCGGCCGCACGCCCGGCAACATTACCGCCATACGTCCGATGAAGGACGGGGTTATTGCCAATTTTGAAATTACCGAGGCGATGCTGCGTTATTTTATCCGCAAGGTGCAGAATAACCGCATCATGGTCAGGCCCAGGATCATCATTTCGGTCCCCAGCGGAATAACGGAGGTGGAAAAACGGGCGGTCAAGGATTCCGCGACGCACGCGGGCGCCCGGGAAGTATATTTGATAGAGGAGCCCATGGCGGCGGCGATCGGCGTGGGACTGCCGGTTCAGGAGCCGGCCGGCAATATGATCGTTGATATTGGCGGCGGCACGACCGAGGTGGCGTTGATTTCCCTGGCCGGAATAGTGTTCAGCCGCAGCGTGCGCGTGGGCGGAGATGAAATGGATGAAGCCATCATCCAGTACATGAAGAGGGTGTATAACCTTATGATCGGCGAAAGAAGCGCGGAGCAGATAAAAATAAGCATCGGCTCCGCGTATCCCTTGTCGGAGGAAACCAGCTTGGAAGTCAAGGGACGGGATTTGGTGGCCGGCTTGCCAAAGACGCTTACGCTCACTTCGGAGGAAGTCCGCGAAGCCCTGCACGAACCGGTCATGACTGTTGTCGAGGCAGTACGTTTCACGCTTGAGCGCTGTCCGCCGGAACTGGCGGCCGACCTGGTCGATCGCGGCATTGTGATTGCCGGCGGAGGCGCGTTGCTGCGCGGCATCGACAAACTGGTTAGCGAACAAACCGGTCTGCCGGTTCATATCGCTGACGATCCCCTGAGCGCCGTGGCGGAAGGAACCGGCATGGTTTTGCACGAGCTTAAATTCCTTCGCAAGGTGGCCAGTTCCGGCGTCTAAAAGGCGTTTTTTTGCGCGGTTGTACTCTCCTTCATAAAAAGCCTCATCTCCACGGGCATTTGTCTGCCCGCTTTCCGCTTCCTGACATAGCAGGTTTGTCATTCCGAGCAAAGCGATGAATCTCGGCCGGGTTATCGAGACGGATGAGATCCTTCACGTTGCTCAGGATGACCGCATTCTGTAATTCAGGTGTTGCATGGTTGATTTCACATGAAACGCAATATCATTTTTTTCGTCTTTTTTCTACTGGCGATGGGGATTCTCTTCAGTCTGCCGGAAAAGCAGACCGATGCGCTTTCCGGGTCGGTCCGGGACGCCTTTGTGGTTCAGCAAACCGGTTTGCGACGCCTCAGGGAATGGTTCAGGGCCGTCTTCTCCGACAAGTTTGAGTTATTGCTGGAAAACCGGCGCCTGCGGATTCAGAACGAGAAGCTACGGAACGAAATTCGCGGTTATCAACCCCTGCAGGAGGAAAACCAGGAGTTGCGCGCCCTGCTTAAATTGAAGGCCGATTCCGGCTGCCAGCTTCTGTCCGCTGAATTGATCGTGCACGACGTGAACGGCTGGTGGCAGATGATCCGGATCGACAAGGGCGCCGCGGACGGCGTCAGGCCCGATCTTCCGGTCATAAGCCCCGAAGGCCTGCTCGGCCAGACCGTCGAAGTTTCTCAGCACACCGCCGATGTTTTGCTGCTTACCAATCCCAAGCTGAAAGTCGCCGGCCGGATCGGACGCGCGGATATTTTCGGCATTGTCCACGGCCAGGGCGTGAATTTTCAAGGCGGCGCCGGGTACCGCATGGATTTCATGTTGAAGGATGCGGAAGTAAGCCGGGCCGATGAAGTGGTGACCTCCGGGTTGGGGGGAGTTTATCCGGCCGGCCTGGTGATCGGCTACGTTGAAAACGTCCAGACGGATGCGTCGGGCCTTTTCCAATGCGCCGACATAAATCCGGCCGCCGATTTCAAGGCGCTGGACATTGTCTTTGTGGTGTTGCCTGAAAAATCCCAGGCCGCGCCGGATGACAAGTCCGGGGAGCGGAGGATCGCGCCGGAGCGCAGCCGGCCGGGGGCCGGAAAACGGTCCACAGGAGGGCGGCCATGAGTTTTGCGGTCATGTTTCTGGCGCTGGTTTTGGGAATAATTGTCGAACAAGCCGCGCCTTTTTCGATTTATATCGGCTTTGCGAAGCCGCCGGTACTGATCTGTGTGGTGGCCTATTATGCGCTGAATCCCCGGCCGGTTTCCCCGGCCGAGCAGGACGGTCGGCTCGGCCAGGCCGGCAGAACATCGCCCGCGCCCCTGCTTTCCGCCGCGTTTATCGGCGGCATATTGAGCGACAGCGTGACCGGCCTGCCTCTGGGGATCAGTTCTGTTATTTTTGCCGTTGCGGGCGTGGCTATGCATCATTACCGCGACAAGGTTTTCAGCGGCAAATCGGTCACCAACGTCGTGTTTGGCGCGACCCTGGGATTAAGCATGCCGCTGGCGATAAATGCCGCGCTTTTATTTTTTGGACAATCGGCCCTGGCCCGGCCGGAGACGCCTTATTGCCTCCAGCCCGGCATCCTGATTTTAAAAATCATCGGCTCGGCCGTGATGGGCGCCCTGCTGTTTCCCGTGATTCATTTTTTACTGGAACGCCTCGAACTGCTGATCGGAACACGTTTGCCCGACCCGGCCCGGCCGGTGAGACAGGGAGAGGGAGTATTGCGCCGTTTTTACGATGACCTTAATCCAGATAACCGACCGTGAAAGAACGCGTTTGATTGTGCTGGCGCTGATTGTGTTTTCCGCCCTGGCCCTGCTGGCCCTGGCCATCTGGTTCATCCAGCTCGGCCGCGGTCATTTTTATCGCGCCAGCCAGGAACAACAGTCGGTCCGGCGCGTGCGCCTGCCGGCCGTCCGCGGAAAAATATTCGACCGCAACGGCGCCTGCCTGGCCGACAACCAGCCGGATTACGGCATCGCCGTTTACCTTGAGGAATTGAGGCGTTCCGATAAAAAACGGCAGACCGCGCAAAAGGCGTGGGGTTTGATCCGGCAGATTTCACAAACGCTCGACCTCGAGCCGCAGACTTCACTGCAGCAGATCAACGCCCACCTTTACAGCCGCAAACCGCTGCCTCTTCTGGCTTGGCGCCATATTGACGCCGGCACAATGGCGCGCTTTGCGGAAAATGAGATAAAATTTCCTGCCGCGGACATCATGTTCGACGCGAAACGCGTTTATCCGCAAGGCGCCATCGCCGCGCATCTGCTGGGTTATGTCGGCGCCGCTCAGGCCGCGGCCGAGGACGATGAGCAGCAGTATCATTATTATCTTCCGGACATGGAGGGCAAAAGGGGCATTGAAAAGGTTTACAACAGGCTGCTGGCCGGAACCGCCGGCGGCCGGCTGATGCGCATCGACGCTTCCGGGTACAAGCACGACGAAGAAAGCCTGCTTTCGCCTGTGCCCGGAGCCGATTTGCGGCTGGGCCTTGATTTGCGCATCCAGAAGGCGGCCGAGGAGGCGATCGGCGACACGTGCGGCGCGGTCGTGCTGCTCGACGTCAATAACGGCGAAATCATCGCCATGGCAAGTTCGCCTGGTTATGATCCTAACATTTTTTGCTCGGCCATCTCCGTGGAAACGTGGCAATCGATCATTTCCGACGAGCACAAGCCGCTCTTCAACCGCGCCGTGTCCGGACTTTACCCGCCCGGCAGCACCTTCAAACCGCTGGTTGCGCTCGCGGCGCTGATTCAGGGCAAAGCCGGCGCCGCCACCGTCTTCGTCTGCAACGGATCTTATGAATTGGGCGGCCAGTCGTTTTCCTGTTACCGCGGCGAGATGCACGGAAGCGTAGATCTGGTCGGAGCCCTGGAAATGTCCTGTAATGTGTATTTTTTCCAACTGGGACTGCAGTGCGGTTATGACGCCATTTATCATACGGCCCTGGCGGCCGGCTTCGGCGAAAGGACGGGCATTGATCTCGACGGCGAAGCTGCGGGCTTTCTGCCGTCTAAAGCGTGGAAGCGGCAGGCCAGGGGTTCGTCCTGGTGCGACGGCGACACATGCAACGTGTCCGTCGGGCAGGGCGCCCTGCTGGTCACTCCGCTGCAGATGGCGGTTTTCACCGCCGCTCTCGCAAACGGCGGGCGTTTGTTCCGCCCCCGCCTGGTGATCGGCCAAAGGCAATACGGCAGGAAGGAATTCGATATCGTTCCTCCGGTTCTTGAGCGCGAACTGCGCTGGCCCGAGGCGCAATTATCCGTGGTAAAGGAGGGCATGCGCCGGGTCATAAGCGATCCGGCCGGCACCGGCCACCTGGCCGACCTGCCGCAGGTGGCCATGGCCGGCAAAACCGGCACGGCCGAGTTCGGCCGCAAGGGTTCCAGAGAGAACCACAGTTGGATGATTCTTTTTGCGCCCTATGAAAATCCGAAATATGCGGCGGCCATGGTGGTGGATGAAGGCATCAGCGGCGGCGTTTCAGTCGCTCCGCGTCTGCGCAGGCTGATGGAGAAAGTCTTTGCCTCCGAGGGGGCGGAAGGATAAAACAATTATAGGAAACATTGAACGTTCAAAGTTGAATGTTGAACGTTTCTTTAACGATTAAATCATGACTGCCATACTTCAACAACTGCGCCGCCTGAATCTGCCGATCATGGCGGCGCTGCCGGCGCTGCTGGGACTGGGGGTGTTGTTTATCTACAGCGCCGCCTTTTCCGTGTCCGAGCAATCCGGCCTGCCTTTGTATCAAAAACAGATGGCGTGGATCACGCTCGGTTTCGCGTGTTTTCTCATCTTTGCCCTGACGGATTATCATGTCCTGACCAGGTTTGCCTGGCTTTTTTACGCGGTCGGGATCATCCTGCTCCTGCTGGTTTTTGTGCCTCATATCGGGGTTAAAATGTACGGCGCGCGGCGCTGGATACAACTGTTAGGCGTGCGCATCCTGCAGCCGGCCGAGTTTATGAAAATAGCCTTTGTGATCCTTATGGTCCGTTTGTTCGGCTATCCCGGCCGGAATGTGCGCCGCTGGCGCTACGCCTTGCTCGGGACGGTGCTCACGCTGGCGCCGTTTTTGCTGATCATCAGGCAGCCCGACCTCGGCACGGCCCTGATATTTTTTCCGGTTTTCCTGGCGGTGATGTTTGCCGCCGGCGTTCCCGGAAGGATTATTTCATGGTTCGTCGGCGCGGGTTTGCTGGCCGTCCTGGTGGTCCTGATGGTTGTGCTTCTGCCGCCGCGTCTGGGAGCGGATGAACGGGAGCACAAGCAGCTCCTCGGCCGGATAGGCATCAACGCTTATCAGCGCGAACGCATCCTTGTTTTTTTCGACACCAGCCGCGACCCGCTCGGCTCGGGCTGGAACAAGGCCCAGTCGCAGATCGCGGTCGGATCCGGCGGATTGCTGGGCAAGGGGTTCATGCGGGGAACGCAAAATATTCTCGGCTTCCTTCCGCGGACCGTCACTCCGACCGATTTTGTTTTTTCGGTAATTGCCGAGGAAAGGGGGTTTGTCGGCGCGCTGGCCACTTTGCTGCTTTTCGGTCTGCTGCTTTACGGCATGCTGCGGACCGCGTTTCTGGCGGCCGACAAAATGGGCACGCTGTTGTGCGCCGGGATCATGATCATGCTTTTCTGCCATATTTTCATCAATATGGCCATGACCATCGGCCTGATGCCGATCACCGGAATTCCCCTGCCGTTTTTAAGTTATGGAGGAACGTTTATGGTAACAAGCATGTCCGCTTTGGGCATGGTTCAAAGCGTGCATATCAGAGGAGATTGGAGATCTTGATGCGTGAAGCGCTCCTCTTGAAAAGTAATTCATATAAGGGATATCCTGCGAACAAGGCTTCACGCTTCGCGGGATACGAAACATAATCATGGAGAAGAATATGCCGTCAACAATGGAAAAATGGAAAAATATGTTCGGGTTTCGCAAGAAGAGAGGTTCGAACCGCAAGGAAATCATCATCAACGTCGAAGAACTCGAAACGCGGGTGGCCACGCTCGAAAGCGGGCTCCTCGAGGACTTCCGGATAGAGCACCCCAGCGAGGAAAGGGTCGTGGGCGGCATCTACAAGGGACTGGTCCAGAACCTTGAAGACGGCCTGCAGGCCGCCTTCATCGACATCGGCATGAGAAAGAACGCCTTTATCCATTACTGGGACATGTTTCCCGAGGATGTGGCGCGCCTTGAGGCCATGGAGGGCGGCGATTCCCGCTCGGCTCAGCGCCGCCGCAGCTATACGAGGGAGGAAATATCGAAGCATTATCCGATCGGCTCGGAAATCATCGTCCAGATCAACAAGGGGCCGATCGGCACCAAGGGTCCGCGCGTCACCACCAACCTCAGCATTCCCAGCCGGTTTTTCGTGCTCATGCCGGGCAGCTCCCTGCGCGGTATTTCGCGCAAGATCGAGGATGAAAAGGAGCGCAAGCGACTTAAAAAAATACTTTCCCGGCTGCCTGTGCCGGAAGGCTGCGGTCTGATCATCCGCACGGCCGGCTTGGAGGCGGCCGGTTCGGCCTTTGTGCGCGACATGCGTTCTTTGCTGGCGACCTGGACTTCGATTCAGGACGCCTCCGCCGCCAAAAAGGCGCCGGCCTGCCTTTATCAGGAGCCGGACCTGATCGAACGCATGGTGCGCGATTCGGTCACCGAGGATATCGACGGCATCGTGGTGGATTCGATCGGGGAATTCGAGCGCATCCGGAATATCCTGGCCACCATCTCGCGCCGCGCCCGCGGCATAGTCAAACATTATGACGGCGTGCGCCCGGTCTTTGAACATTATGACGTCGAACGCCAGGTGGAGGAGGCCTTCCGGCGCAAAGTGGTTCTGAAATCGGGCGGCTACATCATCTTTGACGAAACCGAGGCGTTGATCGCCATCGACGTCAATACCGGCCAGCACAAGGGCGCCGATTCGCAGGATGAAACCATCTTGCAGGTCAACACCGAGGCGGTCCATGAAATCGCGCGCCACCTGCGCTTGCGCAACATGGGCGGGCTGATCGTGATCGACCTGATCGACATGCGGCAAAAACGGCACCGCAACATCGTTTACCAGACCCTGCGGGAGATCCTGAAAAAGGACAAGGCGCGCACGCACGTGCTGCCCATTTCCCAGCTCGGACTCCTGGAAATGACCCGCCAGCGCGTGGACGAAAGCATAGAATCCACGATGTACATGGATTGCCCTTACTGCCACGGCCGCGGCAGCGTAAAATCGCCCTTTAACATGAGCGTGGAAATCCAGAGGAGACTTGTGGCCCTGATGCGCCGCTATCAGCAGAAGGACAAGGAGCATCTCTCGCTGCGCATCACGGTCAATCCGACGGTCTTGAACCGCCTGCGCGAGGAGGATGAGGCGCTGCTCCTTAAAATGCAGGAGCAGTTCAACGGCCAGCTCGGCTTCCGGTCCGACCCGGTCTGCCACACGGAGGAGTTTTCGATCGTCAACGCGGAAACGAACGAGGAATTATTCAACAACCGTTCGTCGTCGCGCTAAAATCAGAAAATTTTGCTATGCTTCCGGCGGTTTTGTGGTATTATCCGCTCATTGAGAGGAGAAGCTTCCATGGAACAGGCGTCGGAAGAGCAAGCCGGGGTGCCGCCTTCTTATTTGGCGCCCGTGGATCGCGTTTACCCGGACAAGCTTTGTAAGGATGAATGCATGGCGATTGCCCAGCGCCGGAAGGTTGCCTGGGCCGGAAACAGCGGCGAATGCGCGAGCGGAGTCATGGGCGTTGCGCTTTCCGGCGGCGGCATCCGGAGCGCCACCATCTCTCTGGGCCTGTTCCAGGCTTTTGCCAGACACAGGATCATCGGGTATATCGACTATCTTTCCACTGTTTCCGGCGGCGGATATTTCGGAGCTTTTCTGGGGCGTTTGTTTACGCGGCCGTGGGTGCATAAACCTCTTTCCGACTCCGAACGAAAATCGGGGAAATGCCGTTGCCCGTGGCTGAACAAGGACTTGCAGGTCGACGAATATCCCGGGGCGAACGTGCCCCGGGTGGAGTCTGTTCTAAAAGATTTGTTTTCCAATCCGGTCCGGTGGTTGCGCGATCACGGCCGTTATCTTGCGCCGAACGGCGCCGGCGACGTCTGGCGGATGGCCATCGTCATCCTGCGCAATTGGGCGGCGTTGACCATGGTATGGGCAATGAGCGTGCTGGCCGTGTTCCTGTTCATGAACATGCTGCGCGCCTTGTTATGGCGCTATGCTCATGGCGCGAGCCTTTGGTGGGAATCGCCGTTTCTGGCTGCCACAAAATCGAGCATATGGTGGAGCCCCTGGTGCTGGCTGGCATTAGCGGTCTTCTTGTTGTTTGCCGTGCCTCCGGGATTGGCCTACTGGCTGGTGCGGGACAGGGCTTCGAAATTATCGCCTCCTGGCCGATGGCCGGTTATTTTGATCGCGCTGTTTGCCGCCGCCATCGTCATATCGGCAATATATCTTTATGGCGAGCCGGTCTTCAAGACGGCGTGTTGTCTTGTGCTGCTGTCCACGATCATATTCGCGTGTCGGGCCATGTGCGTGACGCGGCGTAAAAAGGTGGCAAAAACTTTCGGAACTCCGCCCGGGAAATTATTGACCGGCTGGCTGGTTCATGCGGTCGCGATTACTCTGGTTCTGTACGGTTTTGCGCTGGTGGATACGCTTGGCCAGACGCTTTATGTGATAATCTGCTTTGAGGGCTGGCAGGGGAATGTGTTCAGGACATTGGCAAGCTTGATCGGGCTGATAGGTTTCATGGGGCTTGTCCGAAAGCTGTATTCCATTCTGGATTTCAAGCCCGGACGGAGCCTTCTGCGGCAGATTCCGCTGAATATACTGGCTGCTGCGGCTGCAATATCACTGTTGACGGCCATGCTGGTCGGCCTTTCGGCCGTGAGTCACGGCTTTCTCTGGGCTTGGCGCGCGCCTGCGCCGGTTGTTCTGGATAATAATGAACATAAGCCGATCGACCCGGGCGGCAACATCATGGCATGGCATAAAAACCATTCCGCGGTTTCCCTTGACGGGGAGCGCCGCATCCGCGTCGACGATGCGCCGGCCGGCGAACCGGATAGGAAGACCACCGCCAACATGGACCATGTCTTTGCGGCATTGGCCGCCGCCGCGGCATTGTTGATTTCATTCCTGTTGGGACGGGCGACGGTTTTCCTGAACCGTTGTTCGAACCACGCGTTATACGGCAGACGTCTTGAACAGGCCTACCTGTATGCCTCCAATCAAAAGAAGTGGTCCGGCTCCGCAGGCAGAGAGTTCGAGGATCCCCGCGGTCTGAAGTTCAAAAAATATTGTCCGCACAAATTCGGCGGTCCGATTCATCTTATCAACTTGACGCTCAACGAGACCGTCATCGGAAAAACGCTCCAGGAATATCGCGACCGGAAAGGGATTGGCATGACGGTCGGCCCGTGCGGCGTGAGCGCGGGAATCAATCATCATGCGCGTTGGGTTGAAAACAGGGAGCATTTGGAGCCGATTGTCCAGCCCGGCCTGGAAAATAATTTCCACGTGTTTCTGGCTGATTTGGACAAGGATGCCCGGGGCATGGTTAAACCCGTGGCGATCGAACAGCTTCCCCTGCATCTCTGGGTTGCCGCATCGGGCGCGGCCGTCACCACCGGGCTGGGCACGGAAACAAGGCTCGGCTACAGTCTTTTGCTCGGCCTGATGAATATCCGCCTTGGATACTGGCTGGACAGCGGCATTGACCCGGAAAAACGTTCCCGGCGGCTTATGCCGGGATGGTTCGGACGCCGCGGATATGCGTTGAGCAAAATCATTCCCGTACAGGGGTATCTCCTGGATGAGTTCCTCGCGCGCTTTCACGGCCCCGGCCGCAGGTACTGGTATCTGTCCGACGGCGCCCATTTCGAGAATACCGGTTGCTATGAGCTCATTCGCCGCCGCGTGCCTTTTATTGTCGTGTGCGACAATGGCGGGGATCCGTCCGGAAAATTCAGGGACATAGCGAACCTCGTGCGAAAGGCGCGCATTGATTTTAAGGCGGAAATCAGATTTTTTGACGACATTGAATTGGAAGAGGTTTTTCGCCGCCGTTCTGCTTTGCGCGCGTCCGTCGGTACGCTTGAAGACCTGCGGGGAATGCCGCAGCAGGATGCTAAAAGCGCCGAGGACGAAGAGACGCCCTGCGCCGGGCGTTCCAGGAAACATGCCGCTCTGGCCTGGGTGGAATATGAGGAGAACCGCGGACAGGGGAAACAACGATCGCTCATCTTGTTCATCAAACCCACCTTGACGGGAGACGAACCCCGGGATGTTTCCCAATATCAACAGATGCATCCTGATTTTCCGCAGGAATCTACGTTCGACCAGGACTTTGACGAGGCCCAGTGGGAAAGCTACCGCAAGCTTGGCGAACATATCGGCGAAAAACTTTTCGGCGATCCCGAAAATCTGGCTTTTCTGCGGCGGCTGGCCGCTTCTTGTCCGTGGCCTGCCCGGGACCGGAGCGCGGAATCCTTCGGTGAATGAAAGGCCGTTGTCCGGCGTGAATGGTTGGAACGTTCGAAAACAGAAAGGAGAGGTTAGGTATGAAAACGCGCGCTATATTCATTGTCTCGGCAACGTGTCTGGGGGCGGCCCTGCTTTTCGGATGCGTAGGCACAAACAGAACCGGCCACAAGATCGATGTTGCGATTATGATGCCGGTTCCGCTGAATAGCTCCTCGGAAGCAAATGCGGAGGCGCTTAAAAGGATAAAAGAGGCCGATCTGGATCCGGATGCCATCTCCCAAAATGCGTTTGAGCGGCAGACCACCGTTCGGGACGTGAGAATCCGGGGCCAAATGTCCTCCGAGGGCGCAACGCTTCCCCAGCAAACCGTGGGACAGGAGAAACCCGACTCGGCCGCTCCTTCAGCTTCGACCACTCCTTTTACCGGCGCTCCCGCGCTCAACAGTCGTTACCAGATATCCAACCTGGCGGACCTGTACGAATGGCGTATTGCCAACGAGTTGAGGTTCAGATTCGAGAAGACTTTCGGCGACAGGTATGAATTGTATTGCATCCCGGCTATAATTTCAGTCATGCCGGACGGGGATACTTTGGAAAACTGTTATGTAAGAGTTACCTGCCGCCTCAAACCCGCCTCTTCCGCGGCCGATGGCGATAGCGTGCGGCTGTTGGCGATTGCCCCGTTCCGCCAGTTTGACAATCGCGCGGAGACCCTGGCGCAAAGGGAACAGTTTTTGCTGACCCTGGCCGCCGCCGGCGCGGCCAAGGCCGGAGCGGGGAACGCGAGTCTCGAGGGCTATTACAAATTGATGAAGCAGTGGGAAAAAGATTTCAGCCAGATACTGAAGGTGCCCGTGATGACGTCATTCATAGAAAATGACCAGAAGACCTTCGGATGGAATATTTATCCTTCCTTCGTGATCAGCGAGGGAGATGTAAGGCAGCAGATGATAAACGATTGCTGGCATGTTTACGCGATTATCGCGGTAAAGTCAAAGACGAATCGCGAGACGGTGCGCGCGGAAATCACCACGGAATGGTTGTTGCTGCCGGAATGCAGGGGGAAACAAAAAAATCTGAAGGAAACGTTCGAGAAAGACCTGGAAACATATCCCGCGCTCAATATTTACTCCGCGGTCCCGGTCAGCGACAGAATAATTAAGCTTACCGGCACCGGGCTGAATATGATCGAGGTCGAATCGGTTAAAGTCACCATGACCGGCAGCGAGACCGCCGGCACGAAAAATCAGCAAATTTCGGCGTCTCCCAAGATCAATTCCGCCGGCACCGCAGGATGGCTGGTCCTTGACAAGGATTTGAAGGCGGGAAACGGCTATCTTCTGGAAGCCGCCATGGGAACCAATGCGGCGGTTTACACGTTTTTCAACTATGACGGCGACCGGAAACAAAAGGGCGATGATGCCGCTGGAGGCAACCGCACCAACAGCGTTGATTTGAAAATAGACCTTAAGGCGAGCCAGGCGCCGAAATAACCGGGTGGCGCCATAAATAATCTTGGTCAAACACGCCCGCCGTGGTACAAAAAAGGGCGTGTCAAAATGTTTTTACAAGAGGTTTGTCCTGTTTTTTCTGGTTTGCCTTGCGGCGGTTGCCGGCCGGCCGGAGGGGGCGGCTCCGGCGCGGGATAATATCTGGCTTTTAAAGGATTCGGATTTGATAGACGCGCGGGCCCTGGCGCTTAAACTGGCTGAAGAGCGGGATCCCGTCTCACGCTATCTGCGCGATTGCTGTTCGGAAACAACCGAGCGGTTGCTGGCCGATTATGACGGCTCGACCGTTCCGGATGCGCAATTTCGGGCCGCTCTTCTCGATGACTTAAACCGCGTTATGGAAAGCGCCGACTTGTACGCCGAACCTTTTTTCAAGACCATCCACTTCTCCGATTTGACCGCCACCCTGCTGGGCCAAAATCCGCAGGGCGACGAACGCATGCATTTGAACCGTCTTTTGCTGGAGGACTCCTATCGCGACGAGTTGGCCGGCCATCCCGAACAGGTCTGGCTGTTGCGCCCGGCGGAAATAGCCAATTTGCCCGCCCTGGCGGCCAGGCTGCATGAGGCCGCCGACCCGGTGTCCCGTTATTTGCGCGACCATTGCGCCAAAGACTTAAGGCTTCAATTGGAAGCTTACGACGTAACGAAGTCCCTGCCTCTCGCTTTCCGCGACAATCTGGTCGAGAGTCTAAACAGTATCATTCTGCAGAACGGCGACTTGTACGACAAGGACCGTTTCAGGTCCGTCAAGTTATCGCAGCGCACCAAGAGCCTGGCGGACCAGAAGGCGGGCGGCGCCGACCTGGTCAGGCTCAACCGCTACCTGATCGAAGAGTCTTATCCTGACTATATCGCCCCCATTGAACCGGTGCCTTTCGAGATCAAGGCCGGCAGCCTGGAATTCGATAATGCAAAAAACATCACGATCGGTTCCGGCCATTGCCGCCTCTCAAAAGGCGATGAATTGCTGCAGTGCGACAATATTATCGTGAACATGGATTCACTGGACGTGCTCGCCGAGGGCAACGTTCAATTCGAGCGCGGCAGCGACGTCTGGATCGGGAAAAAGCTGCGTTATAATTTCACCACCAAACAGGGCGACTTCGGGGTTTTCTCGGCTTTCATGGACCCTTTTTATGTCCACGCCGAATCGTCCAAAAGGACGGGCGAAAACGAATACCTTTTGAAGGACGCCGTGCTTTCCACCTGTGAAGGAGAAAACCCGCGGGCGTATTTCAAGGCCAAACTCGTCCGCATCGAGCCGGGCCACAGCGTGAAGGCCTGGCACGTGGTCATGTATGTCGGCGGCGTGCCGGTCATGTACGCCCCATATTGGAAACAGAACATGGGCGACCCCAATTTCATCAACATGGTGCCGGGCTATAACAGCCGCATGTGGGCGTTTCTGCTGACCACCTTCAATTACCGCATCAGCCGGCACATCGAGGCCAAAACGCACCTGGACGCGCGAGCGCGCCGCGGCCTGGCCGTGGGCCAGGATGTCCTCTGGTCCGAAAGCGGCAATGCCAAGCTTTCCACGGAGAAGTATTCGGGAATGGTGGACCAGGACCAGCCCTGGGCTTTCGGCGTCACATCCATGAAATACCCGGAAAAGCCCGAGGACGAGGAGGCGGACAAGTGGTCCGGCGACCTGATCACCTATTACACCTATGACCTCTGGCCGGACGAGGGCGAATCGCACGATTATCCCATCCCCAACGAGCGCTATCGTTTGCGCCTGACGCACAACCAGAACATCGACGAACATGATTACATCATGGCGCAGCTCAATTACCTGAGCGATCCTTATATCATCGAGCAATTTTTCCGTGAGGAATACAAAACCGATCCTGAGCCCGAAAACTACCTGGTCCTGGGCCGGCGCGGCCAGTATTACAACGCGAGCCTCATGTTCCAGAAAAGGATGAATGATTTTTACACGGCGCTCGACAAGCTGCCGGAGTTTACCCTGGATTTGACCCGCCAGCAGATCGGGGAAAGTCCCATTTTCTACGAGGGCAAGCACACCGCCGGCTATCTGGAACAGCTCTGGGAAAAAAACAACGCCACCAACAACAATTATTCCGCCTTCAGGCTCGATACGCCGAACACGTTTTATTATCCCATGAAGCAGTTCGGATTTCTCAACATCATTCCGCGCGCCGGCTATGAGCTTACGGCTTATTCGGCCACGCCGGTCTATTATACCAACGTCACCGCTTCCTCCTCGACCGGCACCAACGGCACGACTTCCGCCACCAATGTCTACAGCCGTTCCGGCGACGCCCGCCTGCGTTCGTTGCCGAGCCTGGGGCTGGAGACTTCGTTCAAATCGTTCAAGGTCTGGGAGACTTACCCGGGCGAGATCATAAATAACTTGCGCCATATTATCGAGCCTTATGCCAACTATTCCTTTGCGCCGCAGCCGAACGTCTCTTCCAACGAGCTTTATCAGTTTGACGGCGTCGACAGCCTGGGCAAGGCGAATGAAATAAGGTTCGGCATGTACAACAAGATCCAGACCCAGCGCTTCAACAAGCTCGAACCCTCTTCCCGGCGTTACGGTGTGATCGACCTCGTCAACGCCGACATCTGGACCGTTTACCGCGTTTCGCCGGAAGACAACCAGAACGTTTTCAGCAACATCAGCTACGACGTTCGTTCCACGCCGGTGGACGGCCTGGAATTCCATCTGGACGGCGAATATAACCAGTATGACAGCACGTTCAATGCCTTCAACACGCGCATGATCCTTTCCGACACCACGCTTTGGCGTTATCAGCTTGAACATCGTTATCTCAGGGACAGCAACAGCCTCTTGAACAACGAGCTCAGCTTTTCACCGTACCCCAACTGGTCCAGCAGCGTTTACTTGCGCTACGATTTCTACGACAAACACACGGAGGCCTACGGAATAACCTTCCAGAAGACCATGGATTGCGTAACCGCCAAGATCGGTTACGAGCGGCAATTGGACGACGATTTCGCCATCTGGGTCCAGTTCTGGTTCACCCAGTTCCCGAAGGTCAAGATGGACGTGGGATTGTAATCATGAACATTTTCGGCCATAATCCCGAGGAAAAAATCGTTGCCGTGGAAGTCGGCGACGACGCGGGAGAATGCCGGGCCGCGCTCTATTCGCGCGCAGGCGGCAAAGTAAAGGCGCGCAGCGAACCCTTCCAACCCTTCATGGTGATAGAAAACGCTGGCCTGCTCAAGGGCTTTGACGGAAAATTCACGGTTCAGGCATTGAACGGCAAAGGCCCGCTCAAGGCTCTGGTTTCTTTCCCGGCATGGCTTGAATGGGAACATGCCAAAAAATGGCTTGCCACTCAAAATGTTGCGGGCGGAAATGGCAATGCGGGAAAAATCATTGCATTGAACGATCCGGTCCATCAATATTTTTTGCTTACGGGCCATACTCTGTTCAAGGGCATGAATTTCGAGGACGTGCGCAGGATGCAGGTCGACATTGAAACCCACACCGCGCCCGGGTTCGAATTCAGCAATCCCTTCCGGCCCGATGACCGCATCATCATCATCGCCATGAGCGACAGCACGGGCTGGAAAGAAATCCTTGCCGACAAGCAGGGAAACGAAAAGGAGTTATTACGGCGATTTGTCGCGCTCGTCCGCGAGCGCGACCCGGATGTGATCGAAGGCCACAATATTTTCAAGTTCGACCTGCCCTATATCTCCGCTCGCGCCGCGCGCCATAAAGTCGAGCTTGCGCTGGGCCGCGACGGTAGCAGAATGCAAAATCATCAAAGCCGGTTTGTGCTGGCCGAGCGCATGGTGGCCTACACCAAGTTCGAGATATTCGGCCGGCATATCCTGGACACCTATTTTCTGCTTCAGGCCTACGATCTTTCGCACCGTTCGCTGGAAAGTTTGAGCCTGAAGGACGCCGCCGTGCATTTCGGTCTTGCGGCCGGGGACCGCACCTATATCGAAGGCTCGGAAATTTCAGAAGAGTTTGAAAAAAATCCGGAGCGCGTTCTGCGCTATGCCCATGACGACGTCTCCGAGACTGCCGCTCTCAGTAACCTCCTCGCGCGCACCTATTTTGTGCAGGCCCAGGTCCTGCCGTACGGTTTCCAGAATGTCTGCCTGCGCGGCAACGCAACGAAAATCGACGCCTTGATGCTGCGCGAATATCTTTTCCGGAAAACGGCCCTGCCTTACCCTGAGGAGGCTCGCAGATTCGAGGGCGGTTATACGGATATCTTCAGGGAAGGCGTCATCCATAACGTCCTGCACTGTGACGTGAGTTCCCTTTATCCCTCGCTCATGCTTACCCAAAAAATAGCGCCGAGCCGCGACGATCTGGGGATTTTTCTGGAAATGCTCCGTTTCCTCAGGGAATACCGCCTGAATGCAAAACAGCGCATGCAAAAAAGTTCTTCAGCGTCCGAAAAGCATCATTTTGATTCCCTGCAAAGTTCGTTTAAAATCCTGATCAATTCCTTCTACGGCTATCTCGGTTTTGGCCAGGGCCGCTTCAATGATTTCAAGGCGGCAGAAGCGGTAGCGGCCGAAGGTCGGGCGCTCATCAAGAAAATCCTGCACTGGATCGAAGAGCACGGCGCGCAGCCGATTGAAATGGATACGGACGGCATTTATTTCGTGCCGCCCGAATTCAAGTCCAAAGCCGATGCCGAAAAATTCCGTGAAATGTTGGAAAAAACGCTGCCCGAGGGAATTGAAATCGAATTTGACGAAGCGTATCCCGCCATGTTCAGCTATAAGATGAAAAATTACGCCTTGTTGACCCAAAAAGGCGAGATCGTCATAAAGGGCGCAGCCTTGAAGTCGCGCGGCCTGGAGCCTTATCTACGCTCTTTCATGCGCGAATATCTCCGGCTGAAACTTGAATCAGAGGAGGGGAAAATTCAGGAATTGCTGGAAAGTTACAAGGAAAGGATTGAAAAAGGCCAATTTCCGATAGCGCAACTTGCCAAAACTGAAAACCTCAAAGACTCGCCGGAAACTTACGCGGCAAAAATCGCCAAGGGGGGCAGGGGACGAAACGCCGCGTATGAACTGGCCCGGCGCTCCGGACGCAAATACCAGGCGGGCGACCAGATCTCCTATTACATCACCGGCACAAAAAAGACCGTAGCCATGCACGAGGCCGCCAGGCTGGTTTCGGATTGGAACCCGAAAAAGCCCGACGTCAATCTGACATATTATTCCGCCAAATTGGATACCCTCTTCAAGCGTCTTGATTCCGGACAGGGGCTTGGTTCGGAGAAAGATGGAGAGGAATAAAGAGGGGCAGCTGCAGGTGGTCCGGCCGTTCCACGGGCGGGCATTTCTGCAAACCGTTTAACCCACAGGGAAACAAACTGCTTGATTTTTTTTGGGAATGCCTTACATTTAGTTTATATGTAAGGAGGTTCGCATGACTGTAACGGCAACTGTGACAAGCAAGGGGCAGATAACTATCCCCAAGAAAGTCAGAAATATATTGGGCGTGCATGAGGGAGATTTGCTGGTTTTTGAATCAAAGCCAAGAGGCGTGGTAGAATTGAAGCCGGCGCGATCGTCAGTGCGGCTTAAGGGATTTATCCGGCCATGGATTGCCAGCATGGCAAAACCGCCGTCGCTTCAGGACATGCATCAGGCTGTTTTACGCGGCATGCGAAAATTAAAGGATAGTCCATGATAGCCTTGGATACCAACGTGTTCATCCGTTATCTTGCCTTGGATGATCCGGCCCAAAGCCGCCGCGCAACGGCGGTTATTGAAGAGACTTTGGCGAGCGGGGAAGGCGTGTTTATACCGGTTATTGTCCTATGCGAAACCGTCTGGGTGCTCCGCGGATATTACAAGCTTCCAAAGCAACGGATCATTCAGGTTCTGGATGCCGTTTTAACGGAAAAGGGCTTTGAGTTGGAGGCGCGTCCTGAGATTCATAAAGCCTTGGCCGAGTACCGTCTTTATTCAGGTGATTTTGCGGATTACGTCATCGGTTTTACGGCTCGCGCTCATCGCTGTTCCACGGTATTTACGTTTGATCAGAGCTTGAGAACATCATCTCTTTTTAAATTAATTTCCGATTGATTCGCATAATTCCGCCATTCCCGTGAATCTTCTTTAAGTTCGCTCTGTTCCACAGGTCCGGTTACAATAATATTGTTTCACATTTTTGTAACCAATTGACCGTCAGCATACGATAACGTACGCTATTTTTCGCACTTTTCAAAAGGCAGTACTCCCGCTAGACATGGGAAGTCAAACAGCAACCCATAATCGATCCTGCTGGAGAGGCGGGATCA
>Ga0074199_1000171_pt1 | contig 128315 bp, 113 predicted proteins | sample EPASupsiteSAE347_FD_64528 | JGI IMG/M metagenome (GOLD analysis project Ga0074199, IMG submission 64528) | Bioremediated contaminated groundwater from EPA Superfund site, New Mexico - Sample SAE3-47 | ecosystem: Environmental > Aquatic > Deep subsurface > Groundwater > Contaminated ...
GTCCGGCCAGGGGCGCGCGGAAGCCTCGCGGAGGGCTTGCGCCAGGCAAATACCTTCGCGTTGACGGTCGGCAACGTAGTTTACTACCCTGAAACGAAGCAGGGCTACCTCATGACGGCGATCCAATGGTTTTTTGTTCATGCCGCCAACCGTACAAAAGTCCGGCAACGGTCTTCCATCGTATGGTTGTGTGGGATCGTCCCGCCAGGATCAGCGCCCGGAAACCCCACGGTCAGGAACAGGGCCGCAGACAACGATAATCGCCCAGCAAAGAGGTCTTGAAATCCCGAGCCAGAAAGCATAGGATTTTCTTGAGGTTGCCGAAGAGGCGCAAGGCTTGCCAGAGTTTTTGAGCGGTCGGGCTAATGACGCGAATCATTTGACCCAAAACATTGGTCAGCGGAATCACCCGCTCGATAAATCGCTTGCAGGCCCGCTCCAAGCAACCTCTCTCTCTTTCGGTGACAGGAGGAGCGGGGCCGCCGTTGAAGACGGCATCGAAGTGTTTTTGTGTAAGGCCGACGCTGACGGACCGGTAAGGCAGCATGTCGTCCAGCAATACGCTGCAGGTGCGGCCGCAGAGCGGACAGAAATAGCGGAATATGGCTTTCAAGTCCTCACCAGCCCGACCGTCAGCCCTGGAGTGCCGTTTATAGGAACCGTGACGATGAAGCTTGCCGTGTTGACAATACGGGCAGCGTCTCGGCCGGCGGCCATGCAAAGAGGATGAGCGTAATTGCATGCCGCAGTAAAACATCCGGCAACGGAACAGGCAAGCCGAAGGTTTGCCCCCGCCCCGTCCGCGGACGGACGGGACGATCCAATATGGCCCTTAAATATGGGGGGGGAGGAGAAGAATTCAGAACCGGAGATTCTTGCCACATTCAACCGTGCCCCACTGCTCATGCAGCACGGCAAAGCGTGTCACGGAAGATCCCCCGTGACCACGCTTTTGCTTGGCACGTTACAAGATTTACCGAAGCGTGGAACCTGAGCCCGCCCTTGTATGGGCCGATCGCCGAATTCATTTCAACCCGGAACCCGCGGTTGACGTGCACTTCGCCGTGATCGTCAACCCACGGCACGCGGAACATGACCACACGCTCCGGCTCAATAAGACGCTCCAGTATCTTGCCGCGACGATAGGCCGGGGTCGACTCAACAACCGGCATGACGCTTTCAGCCACCTCGCGCACGGCCTGATGGAACTCCACTTCGCCCGGGTTTTTCGCCACGACCGCGTGCATGAACTGCTCCATGGATCCGCTCATTTGCCGCCTCCTTGATGTCTTGTTTGCTTAAGTTGTATCAACCGGAAATTCAAATCGAAAGGGAAACTTTTTTTCAAGTCCGCCGCCGTTTTCTTTTTGTTCTCGTCTCCGGGAAAAGGTAATCAAAGAAGGCAAGAACCACGCGGTGGCCCTCCGGGGGGGATATGGCCAGATCAGGGCTTGCCTCAACGACCCAGTGACGCCCGGTTTGCGCGTTGACCAGAAAGTCTATGCCGATAATCGGGACGTCAAAAAGCTGCGTTATTTTTTCGCCCTGCCGCAGCAATTCCGCGTCAACGGATTCGGTAATGTCCTCAACCTTGCCGCCGGTATGGAAATTGGAAGTGCGCCTGACCTGTACCGATCTCCCCTCCCTGGGGACGCTGTGAAAGGATAACCCCTGCGACGACAGGGCGCGACGCGTTTCATGATCCAGCGGAATGATATTACTGCGGTCGTTCTTCCGGTTTCTTGCGTTCTGTTGCTCGATCAGCCGCCGAATGCTTTTTTTGCCGTCTCCGACAACCGCAGCCGGAGCGCGCTTTATGGCCGCCACATAGTTGCCGCCGACAAAAATCAGGCGGTTGTCAACGCCTTCAACATATTCCTCGACAACTAAATCCTCGCCGAACCGGCGCGCGCGCAAAATCGCCTGGCGCAATTCGCTTACCGTGCCGAGGGCCACCGCCACCCCGCGCCCGCCCCATTGACGGCAGGGTTTGACCACCACCGACTTGCACTTTTGCAAAAACTCCTGCGCCTTCTCGAATCCGGAGTACTTTATTTGTTTGGGAACCGGAAAGCCGTAACGGCCCAGAAAACGGTTGGCAAGGTGTTTGTCGTCGGCCAACAAAAATGAAACAGCGCCGACCTTGTCCGTGAGAGCATTGAAACAACGCACACTGCGGCCGCCCTTTTTGAGAATGAAGATCGGTGTTTCGCGGTCAATGACTTCAACGAGGATGCCCCGCTTTTTCGCCTCGTCCGTGATGGTTCTGGTATAAATGGTGTTCATAACGCGTGCGGTTATAGTCGTCAACGGGGCGTCAAGTGTCAAGCGGTAAAAATGCGGACCGCAGATTATTTGTGCTTGCCAGCATGTCCGGATCGTGTTAATGAGGAGGCATGCTTAAGGACGTTCAGAACCGGCGCGACCGCCGGAAAATCCCGCTGCAAAAGGCCGGCATCAAGGACCTGAAATACCCGATTTGCGTGCTCGATCGTGAAAATAAAACCCAGCACACGGTGGCCCAAGTCTGCATGTACGTGGACCTGCCGCATCATTTCAAGGGCACGCACATGTCGCGGTTCGTCGAAATCCTGAACGAATCGCACGGAAACATCTCGCTGCACAACATAAGCTCCATACTGCAGATGATGACCAAACGGTTCTCATCCTCGACCGCCCATCTTGAAATCCGTTTCCCGTATTTCATCGAAAAGCGCGCGCCGGTTTCCGCGGCCAGGTCGCTCATGAATTACGAATGCGCCTTCCTCGCCAAGTACGGTCCGCCCTCTCCCGCCGGATGCTTTGACCTGACCGTTGAAGTCAAGGTGCCGGTTGCGACCCTCTGCCCGTGCTCAAAGGCCATCAGTTTAAGGAACGCGCACAATCAGCGCGCCATGATAACGATACAGATACGCAGCCACGCGCTGGTATGGATAGAGGAACTGATCGAACTGGCCGAAGCCGAGGCCAGTTCTCCGCTCTACCCGCTTTTAAAGCGTGAAGATGAAAAATATATAACCGAACTGGCATACCGGCGCCCGCGCTTTGCCGAGGATATCGCCCGCGCCGTGGCGATGAAGTTGACAAGGGATAAACGCGTCGCGTGGTTCAAGGTTGAAAACGAAAGCATGGAAAGCATCCACAATCACAACGCCTACGCCATGGCGACCAGCGACTTCATGAAATCGCGCAAGGCAATCTGATTCATCCTGTTCCGCGGGCGGGGATTTGCGCGGGTTCTCAGGAACGGTCAATAATTCAACAGCGAGGCCGGGTGTTTTTCAAGCTCGTATTTTCCGCGCATGCCGCTCACATCCACGGCGTATTTTCCTGAAAAGCAGGCGGTGCAGAATGAGGAGGGATTGTCAAATGGCGACAGCAATCCCTCCAGGCTCAGATATCCCACGCTGTCGGCGCCGATGAACTGCCGCACGGCTTCCACGTCATGATCCGCGGCGACCAGTTCGGTCTTGGTCGGAAAGTCTATCCCGAAAAAGCACGGATGCCTTGTGGGCGGGCACGAAATGCGCATGTGGATTTCACGCGCGCCGGCCCGGCGCAGACTCGATACGCGGCGGCGCGAAGTCGTGCCGCGGATTATCGAATCGTCAATCACAACCACGCGCTTGCCCCGCACGACCTCGGCCACCACGGCCAGTTTCAAATCAACGCTGTCGGCGCGCTGACCGGAAGTGGGCATGATGAAGGTTCTCCCCACATAATGATTGCGAATGAACCCGTAATCAAAAGGTATGCCGCTGCCGCGCGCATAGCCCAGGGCAGCCGAATTGCCGCTGTCCGGGACCGGAATGACGACATCGGCCTCGACCGGCTGCTCCTGCGCCAGCCGCATGCCCAGCTTGCAGCGTATCTCGTGCACGTTGCGGCCGAAAACCATGCTGTCCGGACGGGCAAAATAGACATGCTCGAAAATGCACTGCGAAATTCCCTCGGGGCCCGGTTCCGCGAACACAAAACTGCTCAGGCCGGTCTGGTCCGCCACCACAAGCTCGCCCGGCTGCACGTCGCGGACAAATTCGGCCCCAACCTGTGTAAGCGCGCAGGTCTCGCTCGCAAAAACATACCCCTTGTCGAGGCGGCCTATGGAAAGCGGCTTGAAGCCGTGCGGATCGCGCGCGGCCATGACGCAATCCCGGGTCATGATCAGAAAAGAAAAGGCGCCCTTCAACTCTCCCAGGGCCCGCGCCACACGACGCGGACGGTTGCGGAACATGGGGTCGGCCAGCAGATGGATCAACACTTCGCTGTCGGTGCTGGTCTGGAAAATAGCTCCGGCCTCCTGATACATCTGGCGCAAAGCGGCCGCGTTGACCAGGTTGCCGTTGTGCGCAATGGCCCACATGCCGTCCGCGCATTCCACCACCAGCGGCTGCACATTGCACAGAAGATCCGACCCGGTCGTGGAGTAACGCACATGGCCGATGCCTGTGCTGCCGTCAAGTTCGGAGCAGGCCTGCCTGGTCAGGACCGACTCGACCAAGCCAAGCCCCTTGGTAAAACGCACAGACTGCCCGTCGCTGACGACAATGCCGCAGCCCTCCTGGCCGCGATGCTGCAGGGAAAAAAGTCCCTGATAAATCATTTGCGGTGCGTTCGGCACCCCATAGACTCCGAACAGACCGCAAGCCTCGCGCGGCTCTGTGATGCAATTATTCATGATTACGAAAAAAAGCGCCGAACCGCCGGGGACCTGACAAAAAAACGGTACTAACCGCCCTTGCTCAGGTTTTGTACGATACTCAGGAGCGGCATAAACATCGCGATAACAATGGTACCAACGATCAGGGCCATGAAAATGATCAGGATCGGTTCGATGACGGAAGTCATGGCGTCCACGGCGGAATCAACCTCCGTGTCATAGGTGTCGGCTATTTTGACGAGCATCTCCGGCAGACGCCCGGTTTCCTCGCCCACAGCCACCATGCTGACCACCATGGTCGGGAAAACCCCGGACTGCTCGAGCGGGGCCGCGACGGATTCGCCTTCCTTGATGCTGTCATGCACCGACTGCACGGCCCGGGCAATAACCTCATTGCCGGCGGTATCGCGCACTATGTTCAGGGCCTGCAGGATCTGCACCCCGGCCCCCTGCAATGTTCCCAGGGTCCTGGTGAAACGCGATATGCCCACTCGTAAAACCAGCGGACCGATGGCCGGCATTTTCAGCCTCAGGACGTCCAGCCAGTACCGTCCGATCCTGGTCCGGCCGAAAATTTTGATGAAAAATATCAGAAACACGATAAGGCCGATGACCAAGGGCATGCGATGGATCAGGAGGTCGCTGATCGATATGACAAACCTGGTAAGCGCCGGCAATTGTTCGCCCTTGGAAAGCCCCGCGAAAAGTTCCATGAATTTGGGAACGATTTTCACCAGCATCACGGCCATGATCACCAGCGCCATGACCAAAACCACGATCGGGTAAATCATGGCACCCTTGACCTTGGTCTTGATCTTTTCGGCCTTTTCTATGAATTCCGCCAGGCGGTTCAAGGTAAGCGGCAGCACGCCGCCGATTTCACCGGCCTTGACCATGTTGACGTAAAGCTTGTCGAAGGACTTCGGGTGCTGCGAAAGGGCTTCGGCAAAGGTACTGCCGCCTTCGACCGCTTCGCACATTTCCACGGCAATGCGCTTGATCACGGCGCTGCTTTCCTGTTTCTGGATAATCTGGAGCGCCCGCAAGAGCGGCACGCCGGCATCAATCATCGTCGCCAGCTGGCGCGTGAAAATCATCAACTGTTTCCGGCTCAGCCCGCGGGAAAAAATATTCGGAAGGGAAATTTTTCGCACCCCCATCCCGGCGTCCGGTTTTGCCTTGGCGGATGCGGCCCCCGAGGCCTGCCTGGCCTGCTGGGCGGAAAGCTCGGCCATCGAAGATACGCGCAACCCCATTTCCTTCAGCCGCAGCAAAGCGGCCGGGCGGTTGACCGCCTCGATAACGCCGTTTTTTTCGCCGCCTGCGGAATCGGCAGCCGTGTATTTGAATTTAGGCATGGAAAAAGAAATTATAGTTCTGCGTTGTCAATGGCAGAAGAATAATGCTTTTCCGGAGGGGACGCAACAAAATTTTTTTGGGCCCAGCGGCAATACCGCGCAAGCGGGCCGCGCCATACAGGCTGGAAGTTAGGCGCCTTAATATCGCACGACAATCGGCGCAATATCCAGGCTTGAGGAAAATCAGGCTTGCTTCTTTTCTTCGGTTTTTTCTTTCTTTTTGCGGTCAACCGGAGAGAGCCCCACCCATTCAATGATCGCCATGACGGAGGCGTCGCTGCGCCGCTGCCCGATCTTTGTGATGCGGCAATAGCCGCCAGCACGATCCTTGTAATTCGGGGCCAGATCGGAGAAAAGAATCTGCACGGCCCGTTTGTTCCTTATGGTCTGCAGAACACGGCGGCGCGCCGCCAGCGTGCCGCTCCTGGCCAAAGTCATCATTTTTTCCGCCAGACTCCTGGTTGCGCGCGCTTTTGGCAGCGTGGTACTGATCCTGCGTTCGACAATCAGGGAACACACCAGGGCGGCCAGCAAGGCCGCCCGCTGGGAAGAGGTTCTACCGAACCGTGTCGCTTTAACTCTATGCCTCATTAATTCACCGATAATTACTTGCGTTCAGAAGATTGCGCGGGCTTCAGCAGTTCCTGGTCCAGCTTCATGTTCAGGCCCAGGCCCAGCTCGCGCAGTTTGTCTACGATTTCCTGGAGTGATTTCTTGCCGAAGTTCCGGTACTTGAGCATTTCAGCCTCGGTCTTCTGGCAAAGCTCTCCGACCGTCAGAATATTGGCGTTATTCAGGCAGTTGGCCGCACGCACGCTGAGCTCGATTTCGTTGACGCTCATGTTCAATTTCTTGCGCAATTCCTCCTGATCGCGGTCAATGATGCGCTCCCTCTGTTCAAACTCCAGCAAATCCTCATCGTAATTGACGAATGCATCCAGATGATGCCTGAGGATGCCGGCGGCCTGCACAAGGGCGTCATCCGGCAGGATACGGTCGTCGGTCCAGATTTCCAATATCAGTTTTTCATAGTCCGTGCGCCGCCCCACCCGCGTGTTCTCAACGGAAAAATTGACGCGCTGCACCGGGGAAAATATGCAATCCAGGGGAATGATGCCGATTTCCTGTTCCTTGTCCGATTTCCATTCGGCCGGCTTGAAGCCGCGTCCGACGGAAATTTCCAGTTCGGCCTCGAATTTTCCGTCTTCCGCCAGGGTGGCGATGTAATGGGAAGGAGTGAGCACTTCCACGGTCTGATCGGTTTCGATGTTTGCCGCGGTAACCTCGCCCGGCCCCTTGGCCTTGATGCGCACCCGGCGCGGCTCGCGGCTGTACACCTTGAAAAGCACCTTTTTGAGATTCAGAATGATATCGGTTACGTCCTCGGTAACGCCGGGCATGGAACAAAACTCGTGAAACACGCCGTCAATTTTAACGGCTGAAACAGCCGCGCCTTCAAGAGAGGAAAGCAGCACGCGACGCAGCGAATTTCCGACCGTGTAGCCATAACCGGACTCAAACGGTTCGGCCACATATCTGGCATACGTCGCCGTAGCGGTCTGCTCGTCTTTAACCACAGACTTGGGCATCTCGAATCTTCCGATCTTAGCTGTCATCAAGTTATTCCTTCCTTATATGGCTCTTGTTCAAAAGCTCGCATGCTCTTCCCGCCCGCATTGCAAGGCGTAAATTCCGGACGTCATCCCTTCGCGCACAATTCCACGACCAGCTGTTCGTCAACCAGCGGAGAAATTTCCTCCCGCGTGGGAATCCTCAAAATCGAGGCCTGCAAAGTGGCGCGATCCACCGCGAGCCAAGGCACAACCGTTTTACCATCGGTACCCTCCATGGCCTTTTTGACCTGTTCCCGTCCCTGTTTTCTGTCCTTCAGCAAAATACGGTCGCCGACCTTCAAAATCATGGATGGCACATTTGCCCCCCGTCCGTTGACCTGGACATGCTTGTGCAAAACGAACTGCCGCGCGGCCCGGCGCGACTTTGCAAAGCCGATGCGGTACAGCAGGTTGTCGAGGCGCATTTCGAGCGTCTGCAGCAACATTTCACCGGTCACGCCCAAACGCTTGGCGGCCTTTTCGTAAAAGAGACGGAATTGTTCGTCCTGAAGTCCGTAGAAACGGCGCAGACGCTGCTTTTCGCGGAACTGTTTGCCGAAATCGGATAATTTCGTCCTTTTTTCGCCGTGCATCCCGGGCGGATTGCGTCCGGTTTCAATCGGGCATTTTGCCATATAACAGCGATCGCCCTTGAGAAAAAGTTTCATCCTTTCCCTGCGGCATAGACGGCATGAAGGCCCTGTGTATCTTCCCACTTGTTTATCCTTTCAACTTTTTTTCAGTTAATTTTTAGACACGGCGTCTTTTGCGCGACCGGCATCCGTTATGCGGCATGGGCGTGACATCCTTGATCAGGTTAATGGTCAAGCCGGCGGATTGAAGCGCGCGAATTGCGGATTCACGGCCGGCGCCGGGTCCCTGAACGCGGACTTCTATTTCCTGCATGCGATACGGCGCCACAAGCTTGGCCACCTCCTGCGCCACTACTGTGGCGGCATAAGCCGTGCTCTTGCGCGTTCCTTTAAAGCCCATCCGGCCGGCACTGCTCCAGGCCAGGACGGAACCCTTTAAATCGGTGATGGCGACCTGCGTGTTGTTAAAGGTCGCATTGATGTGCGCAACCCCGGACGGAACGCTGCGCGCCGTCTTTGCCTTGGCCGGTTTTGCCGCCGGCGCGGCTCCGGGTGCGGCCGCGCCCGCCGGCCCCTCGGCCTGCGTCTGCGGTCCTTTTTTGCCGTCTTCATCGGCAGGTTTGGTTTTCTTTTCGGCCCCGGGGGCTGCCGCCTTGTGCTGCTGTTTTTTATTTGTGTCTTCCGCCTCAGATTTGTTTTTCTCTTCAGCCATTTGTCGTTATCTCTTTCCTTTATCTGTTTCAGACGCAGGGACGCCTCGCCCTGCCGCCTTCAAATTCACGTCACGCTTTCGATCCCGCCTTGGCTGTTGACCTGGCTTCTCCGCGCACCACGCCCACCGTCTTGCGCGGTCCCTTGCGCGTACGGGCATTGGTGTGCGTCCGCTGTCCGCGCACCGGCAATCCCTTGCGATGGCGAACTCCGCGATAACAACCTATGCTTGTCAACCGCCTGATGTTCTGTGAAATTTCGCGGCGCAGGTCGCCCTCCAGCACATAGCCATCCTGCAACACGCCGGTGATCCTGGTGATTTCATCGCCGGTCAACTGGTCCGCCTTCTTGGCCGGATCCACGTTCGCCTTTTTGACGATTGCGCGCGACTGAGTGATGCCGATGCCAAAAATATACGGCAGCGAATATTCTATTTTCTTTTTTCCAGGTATGTCAATGCCTATGATTTTGGGCATAATAGCTCCTAACCCTGACGTTGCTTATGGCGCGGGTTGCTGCAAACCACGTGCACGATGCCGCGCCGTTTGACGATCTTGCATTGTTCACAAATTCTTTTTACGGAACTTCTCACCTTCATAATCAAAAATCCCTTCCGGCAACAAATAAATTTTTAATTTAACTAAAAAACTTATTCCGTGTCAACAAAAGAAAATTTATTTTTAGCAAGTCAATATCTCGGCCTTTTCCGCGCCCACCGCCACCGTATGCTCGAAATGTGCGGAAGGCTTGCGATCGCATGTCACCGCGGTCCAGCCGTCGCGCAAGACCTTGACTCCGGCAACGCCCATGTTGACCATCGGCTCAATGGCCAGAGTCATACCCTCCTTCAGTTCAGGCCCCTTGCCAGGGGGACCGAAGTTAAGGATCTGCGGCTCTTCGTGCATGCTGCGGCCTATGCCATGCCCGACAAACTGCTGAACCACTGAAAAGCCGGCCTGCCTGGCGCACTTTTCAATGGCATGCGAAATATCCGAAAGCCTGTTGCCGGCCACGGCCTTGGCTATGCCGGCATAAAGGGCCTTCTCGGTAATATTGACCAGCTCCAATGTTCTGGAATCAACCGTTCCGATCACAACCGTCTTCGCCATGTCGCCGTAAAACGAATCCTTCACTATGCCGACGTCCAAGCTGACAATATCGCCGAGCCGAATGATCCGCCGCCCCGGCACGCCATGGACGACCTCGTCATTGACCGAAACGCAAATGGACGCCGGATATCCGCGATATCCCAGAAAGGCGCTCTTTACGCCGCTGTCGGCCATCAAGCAGGCGGCAAAACCGTCTATTTCCGCGGTCGTCATGCCCGGCCCGATATAATCAACGATCCGCCCGCAGATCCGCGCGACAAGGCCGCCGACCATGCGCATCTTCTCTAGCTCAATATGATTTTTTATCGGAACCATCTACGCGTACCAGGCGAAGCGTCCCGCGCGCCTCTCAGACTGAACGCTTCACGAGTCGCGCTTGACGTCTTTCAAATACCGCATTATTTCCGCCGCGGTCTGGCGACGATCGCGCGCCGAATCGACTCTCGTCAAAATTCCGCGGTTCTTGTAATAGGCGATCAAGGCCGCCGTCTGCTGGTTAAACACCTCCAGCCTGTTGAGCACCGTGGCCTCGGAATCATCCGGCCGCTGCACCAGCTCTCCGCCGCAGTAATCGCAAATGCCGCTCTTTTTCGGCGGTATATTCTGAACGTGGAAACTGGCCCCGCACTTTGAGCAGACCCTGCGGCCGGCCAGCCGTTGAATGGCAACCTCGCGCGGAACATCCAGCAGGAAAACCCGCTCCAATTCCGCGTTGCGTTTTTTAAATTCAACGTCCAGCAGGCGTGCCTGTTCCAGGGTGCGCGGAAATCCGTCAAACATGTAAAGCCCGTCCGAGCCGCCCCGGTCGATCCGCTGCATGACGATTTCAACAATCACCCTGTCCGGCACAAGTTCGCCCTTGGTCATGTAAGCCTCGGCCTCCTTGCCGACCGCATTGCCCGCCTTGATGGCGGCTCGCAGCATGTCGCCGGTGGAAACGTGCGCGTAAGCGGTGGAGGAACGGATGTCCTCCGCAATGGTTCCCTTGCCGGCGCCGGGAGCTCCCAAAAGAATTATCGCCTTTACGGCCATCAGCGTCTCCCCCTTAATTTTCCTTTTTTCAAAAATCCGTCGTAGTGCCGCATGATCAGATGCGATTCCACCTGGCGCATGGTGTCAAGCATCACGCCCACCACGATCAGCAAACTGGTGCCGCCGAAAAATGAAGCCACCAGCCAGGGAATATTGAACTGGCTCATCATGACCTGCGGTAGAATCGCTATAATGGTGAGAAAAACCGCGCCGGCAAGGGTTATGCGCGTCATGGTGCGGTCCAGAAATTCGGCCGTCGAGGTTCCCGGACGGATGCCGGGCACATAACCGCCGGCCTTTTTCAAGTCATCGGCGATCTGCACCGGATTAAAAACCGTCGCCACCCAGAAATACGAAAAGAAAAGAATCATCAACCCCTCCAAGGCAAGATACAGCGGCTTATCCATGCGAACGGCCACGGCCAGATACTTGAAAAAATCACCCGGCAGCATGTCGAATATCTTCTGGGGAAACATCAGGATGGCGGAGGCAAAAATGATCGGCATAACGCCTGAATAATTTATTCTGAGCGGCATATAAGTGCTCTGCCCGCCGTACACCTTGCGGCCGACCACGCGCTTGGCATACTGAACCGGTATTTTGCGCTGCGCCTGCGTAACGGCTATGGTGGCGGCCACAACCAGAAACAGCATTATCAACAGACCGATAAGATGAAAAATGGAAAACTGGGCCTCGCCACCGCCGACCGGCCTGAACATCCGGTAGGCCATTTCAACCGCGCGCGGCAGGCGGCTGATGATGTTGATGGTGATGATCAGCGAAATTCCGTTCCCGATCCCGCTTTGCGTGATCTGTTCGCCAAGCCACATGAGAACGACCGTGCCCGTGGTCATCGTAATCACGGTCAGCAGACAGAAACCGAAGGCCGAATCCATGGTGACGATGGCGCCGATATTGCGCCCGAAAAGGGCCGCCGGATTGAGCAATGCCAGGGCCATGAAATATCCCTGGATCACGCAAATGAGAACGGTCAGATAACGCGTGTACTGCGTGATTTTCTGCCTGCCCACGTCCCCTTCGCGAGCCAGGCGCTCAAGACTCGGCACCACTGCGGTGAGCAGCTGGAGAATGATGGAGGCGCTGATGTACGGCATGATCCCCAGGGCCCCAACCGCACAGTTGCTCATTGCGCCGCCGCTGAACAAATCCACCAACCCGAGAAGCCCGCCGCCGACCTGGGTTGAAATGTTCTGGATTAGATTCTGCAGTTCTGTGGCGTCCACCCCGGGGGTGGGCACGACGTTCACGATCCGGCAGAGAAACACAACGCCCAGCGTGAACAGAATGCGCTTCCGCAGTTCCTCCACCTTAAATGAATTGATGAATGCAGATAACATATTAATCCGTATCTCGTCGTCCGTCTCTCGTGAAGCGAAAGATTATTTTGCCTGTAAACGAGATACGCGTCACGCGTCACGCTTCACGTCCAACACAACGCACTTCCCGCCGGCCTTTTCAATGGCCTGCCGCGCCGTCTGACTGAAGGCGTGCGCCTTGACAACCAAGGAATTTTTCAGTTGACCCGCCCCGAGAATTTTGAGGCCGTCTCTGATGTTCTTTAAAAGCCCTTCGTCGCGCAGCAGTTCGGGAGTGACTTCCGTGTTTGCGCCGAAACGCTCCAGGTCCCCGACATTCAGCACGGCGTAACGCCTTGCAAAATCCGTGTTGACAAATCCGCGCTTGGGGATGCGCCGGATCAACCGCATCTGACCGCCTTCAAAGGCCGGCTTGTGCTTATGTCCGGACCTGGCATACTGTCCCTTGTGTCCGCGGCCGCAGGTCTTGCCTTTGCCCGATCCCATCCCGCATCCCACGCGCATCTTATGGCGCCGCGCCCCGCGCATGTTTGCCAGCGATTGTAAAGTTAAGGACATCTCTGTTTTCTCCGATTATATGCTTGCCCGGCGCATCTTTTCCGATTCGGCGCTCGTCTTGAACGACCTCAGGGCGGTGGCCGTGGCCTGCACCACGTTCCACTTGTCACGGCTGCCCAGCGACTTGGCAATCACGTTATGAACTCCGGCAAGACTCAGAACCGCGCGCGCGCCGCCGCCGGCAATGACACCGCTTCCCTTGACGGCAGGCTTGAGCAGAACAACCGACGCGGAAAATTTGCCGATCGTCTCGTGCGGAATGGTGTCATTCACCAGCTTGACGGAAAACATTGACTTACGCGCCAGATCGCCGCCCTTGCGGATGGCGTCGGCCACTTCGTTCGCCTTGCCAAGCCCATACCCCACCCGCCCGCCATGGTCGCCGACCACGACAACCGCGGTAAAACTCATACGGCGTCCGCCCTTGACCACTTTTGCGCACCGCTTGATGCGCACGACGTATTCATCAATCTCGCCGCCGACCGCCCGCTCTTCGGCGCCCATGACCTCTTCAACCGGATTTTTGATTTGTTGATTCATAATTTCATCCCCGCTTCCCGGGCCGCATCGGCAATGGCCTTGACCTTGCCGTGGTATGCCTTTCCGCCACGGTCAAAGACAACCTGCTTTATGCCTTTGCTCAACGCCGCTTCGGCGGCCTTGCGCCCGATTTCCATGGCGACGGCCATGTCAAGCTTGGATTTGCCGTCCGCATTCGCCGTGGAAACCGCCGCCAGCGTGACGGCGCGCTCATCGTCTATGAACTGGATATAAACATGCCTGCCGGTCATGCAAACGCTCATGCGCGGGCGCCCGGCGGTGCCGCACACTTTATGCCTGAGGCGCAGATGCCTTCTTTTTTTATAGTCAATTCTATTCTTTAACTTCATGATTACGCCACCGTCTTGCCGACCTTGCGCCGCACATGTTCGCCTTTGAAGCGAATGCCCTTGCCCTTGTAAGGCTCGGCCGGAAACAGCGACTTGACGTGTGCGGCAAAATCGCCGACCTGTTGTTTATCCGGGCCGCTGATCGTTATGTTGACATTTTCGCCGACCTTGACTTCCAGGCCGTCGGGAACGGTCATTTCGACCGGCCGCGAAAACCCGAGGTTTAAAACCATCTTTTTGCCCTGGAACTGAGCCTTGAACCCCACTCCCTGGATTTCAAGTTCCTTGACATAGCCCGCGGTCACGCCCTTCATCGTGTTGGCCAGCAGGCTGCGGTAAAGCCCGTGCAGCGCGCTGGTCGTTTCCGCCATTGCGATCTTTTCGGCCGGGGAAATCAGAACGGCCTTGTCCTTCACAACCGCCGTGAAATTGGCCGGCAAACTCAACGCCAGGCGCCCCTTGGGGCCCTTGACCGACAAGTCCCTGCCGTTTATCTGCACCTCCACGCCGGCTGGTATGACGACCGGCTGCCTTCCTATTCTTGACATTTTCATCGTTTGATTTATCCGCCTTACCAGATCATGCACAGCCATTCCCCGCCGATGTTCTTCTGCCGGACCTCGTTATCCGTAAGAACCCCCTGCGAAGTGCTGACGAGCGCAATACCGGTTCCGCTTTTAACCGGACGGATGTCCCTGGCCGCAATGTAACGGCGCAGGCCGGGACGGCTGACCCGCTGCAATCCGCGTATGACCGGCTCGTTATTCTCTCCGTATTTAAGAAAAACCCGCAACAATTTCCCGGCCCCGCGGCCCTCGGCCGTGTAATCATGAATGAATCCTTCGCGCTTCAATATGCGCGCAATGGTCGCCTTCATGGTCGAATGCGGCATTTCAACAAACGGGGCGCGCATCGAATTCGCGTTCCGGATGCGCGTGAGCATGTCTGCAATTGGATCAGTTTGATTCATGATTGTTCACCAACTAGCCTTGATAACTCCAGGTATTTGGCCGATCGAAGCCAGCTCCCGGAAACATATCCGGCAAAGCTGAAATTTGCGCATGAAAGCGCGCGGACGGCCGCAACGCCGACAGCGCCGGTAAGCCCTCGACTTGAACTTCGGCTTGCGATTCGCCTTAACCATTAATGAAGTTTTTGCCAATGTATTGCCTCCTTACGTTGACGTTTTGGCCGCCTCAAACGGCATGCCCAGCAAACGCAATAATTCTCGCGCCTCATCGTCGGATGCGGCCGTGGTCGCGATGATTATGTCCATGCCCTGTATCTTCTTTACGTGATCGGCGTTGATCTCCGGGAAAATGGTCTGCTCGCGAAATCCGAGCGCATAGTTCCCGCGGCCGTCGAACGCCTTGGACGACACGCCGCGGAAATCCCTCATTCTGGGAAGAACGACGTTCACCAGACGGTCATAAAACTCGAACATGCGCGCGCCGCGCAGCGTCACCTTCGCGCCGACGGGCATGCCCTGACGCAACTTGAAATTTGCGATGCTCTTGCGCGCCTTGCACATGAGCGGCGCCTGCCCGGTGATCAGGGCCAGATCGGCCGCCAACAACTTGACGACGTCCTTTTCCACCGCCGAATTGATGCCCATGTTCACCACGATCTTGACAAGCCGCGGAACCTGCATTGTGTTTTTATAGCCGCGCGTCTTAATCAACTGCGGCATGATTTCCTTCAAATATTTTTCTTTTAATCTTGGGACCATCTTGACTTTCACCACCGATTAGGTGTTATCCGAAATTATTTCCGCACTTGCGGCATTTTCTGATTTTCTTTCCGCCCTCTTCAGATTCTCTCCTGATCCGGACGCCTTTTTTGCAATGCGGACAGTAAAGCATCAGATTGGACAGCGCAATCCGCGCCTCCTTCTTGATGATGCCGCCCTTCGGATTGTCCTGCGTCTTGCGCATGTTCTTATGGATAAAATTCAATCCCTCGACAATGGCGCTGCCCTTCTTGCGCAGAACCTGCAGAACCTTGCCGCTCTTGCCGCCCGCGGCGGAGGCGCCGGAATGGGCGACGACAATGTCGTTTTTACGAATAAGACTTTTCTGGCTCATAATCAACTCACAAAACTTCCGGCGCCAGGGACAGAATCTTTGCGAACTTCTTGTCGCGCAATTCGCGGGCCACCGGACCGAATATTCTTGTTCCGATCGGATTCAAAGCGTCGTCTATCAAAACCACGGCGTTGTTGTCGAACCGCAGCGTCGAACCATCCGGACGCCGGATCGGTTTGCGCGTGCGCACAATGACGCCCAGACGCACTTCGCCCTTCTTGACCATGCCGCCGGGCTGCGCCTCGCGTATGGAGACCTTGATCAATTCGCCGATATAGGCGTATCGTTTTTTCTGACCGAGAATGCGGAAGCACTTTGCCAGGCGGGCGCCCGTATTATCGGCCACATCCAGAATTGTTTCCTCTTGAATCATGATTGCTGATCTTCAATTTTTCCGCCGGCGGCGGGCCCGCTTTCGGCGGGAGATTTCTGACTTTGGGTTGACGAATCCTGGACAGGCTCAGCCTGCCGGGGCATGGACGTTGCCGGGCGCACAACGGAAACCAGCCGCCAGCGCTTCAGCTTGCTCAACGGCCTCGTCTCGGCGATCACGACCCTGTCTCCGACCTTGGCTTCGTCCTTTTCGTCGTGAACAAAATATTTTTTGACAAGCTTCATTTCCTTGCCGTAAACGGGGTGCCGCACGCGGCGTTCCACCTTGACCACGATTGTCTTCCGCATATTGTGGCTTACGACAACCGCGGATCTTTCCTTACGCTTTCCCCTACTTTGATTCTTTTGCTCCATTGGCTCCTGCCTTTTCACGCGTCCGTTCGTTTAAAACCGTCTTTATCCTGGCGATGGTCCGCCGCATGGTACGCAGTTGCAGCGGGTTTTCCAGCTTGCCCGTCACCTTGACCTTGCGCAGATCGCAATATTCCTTGAGGCGATCCTGACAGGACTGCTCCAGTTCGTCGGTTGCCAGCTCACGCAGTTGTTTCGCTTTGGTTTGCATTATATTCTCATCAACCTTTCAAGTGCCGTGCGATGAAACGCGACCTGATCGGAAGCTTGGAGGCCGCCAGGCGCAGCGATTCACACGCCACCCGCTCCGGCACGCCGTCTATCTCAAAAAGCACCCGGCCCGGCTTCACGCACGCCACCCAGAATTCGGGCTCGCCCTTGCCACGCCCCATTCTGGTTTCAAGCGGCTTCTTGCTGATCGGCTTGTCCGGAAAAATCCGCACCCACACCTTGCCTTTTCTCTTCATGCTGCGGTTGATCGAAACGCGGCAGGCCTCGATCTGCGCGGCCTTGATCCAGGCCCTGTCCAGGGCCTGCAGGCCGTACTCGCCGAACGCCAAGGTATCGCCCGAGGAGGCGTTGCCTTTCATTTTCCCGCGCTGTACCTTGCGGTATTTTACAAAACTAGGCATTCCCGGCATGGCGCACCTCGTTTTTCGCTTCTGCTTCCTCCGGTTTGCGGCAAAGCCACACTTTCACGCCGACCTTGCCGGCCACGGTGTGCGCTTCCGCAAATCCGTATTCAATGTTCGCGCGCAAGGTATGCAACGGCACTTTGCCTTCCTTGTAACTCTCCCTGCGCGCCAGTTCCGCGCCGCCCAGACGGCCCGACACGGAAACCTTGATGCCCAGCGCCCCCAGATCCATGGCCGTCTTGATCGCCTTTTTCATGGCGCGCCTGAAGGACACGCGACGCTCAAGCTGCACGGCTATGTTTTCCGCCACCAGCTGCGCGTTCAAATCGGCATCGCGGATCTCCTTGATTTCAACGTATACTTCCTTGCCCGTCATCTTGCCGAGTTCATCGCGCAATTTCTCGACGTCCTGCCCCTTGTGGCCGATGACAATGCCCGGCCGGGCGGTGAAAATGGTCACGCGCACGCGGTTGGCGTATCTTTCGATAAGCACTTCCGGCACGGCGCCGTTCTGCAAGCGCTTTTTGGTCAGCTCGCGTATCTTCAGATCCTCGTGAAAATAATCGCCGAATTGGCGTTTGACGGCGAACCATTTTGACCGCCAGTTTTTATTGACCGTCACGCGCAAACCGATCGGATTTACTTTTTGACCCAAGCGACTACTCCTTTCCCTTCTTCTCTGCCTTGTCAACCAGGACTATTTTCAGATGACTCATGCGTTTCAAAACCGGACTTACCATGCCGCGCGACCTGGGCCAGAACCGTTTCAGGACCGGCCCCTTCTCGACCGCAACTTTGGACACGAAAAAATCTTCGCCGTTCAACTTGCCGGCCGCCAGGTTTGCGGCCATGGATTTAAGCAATTTGCCTATGTAAAAGGCGCCCTTCTGCGGACTGAAACGCGCCGCCGTCATGGCCTGTTCCAGGGAAAGCCCGGAAAGCCTGCGCGCAAACGGCCTCACCTTGGAAGGCGATATTCTTATAAATCTGGCTGAAGCGCTTACTTTCATCATGTCTTTTCCTGCGTCTTTTCGGTGTGCATGCCGTGTTTCTTGAATATGCGCGTGGGCGCAAACTCGCCCAACCGGTGCCCGACCATGTGCTCGCTGATGAACACGGAAGTATGCGTCTTGCCGTTGTGCACCGCAAACGTGTGGCCTATAAAGTCCGGAACGACCATGGAGCGCCGCGACCAGGTCTTGATCGGCCTTTTCTCGCCGGACCGGTTCATCCTTTCAACCTTCTCCAACAGGCTGCCCTCGACATAAGGACCTTTTTTTAATGAACGCGCCATATTTTACCTTCTCCGTGAAATAATGAATTTGCTCGACTTGCTCCGCACATTCCTGGTCTTCTTGCCCTTGGCATATTGTCCCCAAGGAGAACGCGGATGGCCGCCGGTGGCCTTGCCTTCGCCGCCGCCAAGCGGATGGTCGATCGGGTTCATGGCGCGACCGCGCACGGTGGGCCTGATGCCGCGCCAGCGCGCCGCCCCGGCCTTGCCGTAAGTTTCGGTTTCATGCTCCAGGTTGCCGATCTGGCCGATCGCGGCCCGGCACCTGATGTTTACCATGCGGATCTCGCCGGACGGCAGTTTTACATGGGCATACTGGCCCTCGCGCGCCATTAACACCGCGCCCATGCCTGCGCCGCGCGCCAAGCGTCCTCCCTGTCCGGGTTCCAGTTCGATATTGTGAATCGTGAGTCCCAGCGGAATCTTTTCCAGCGGCAACATATTCCCCACTGCCGGTTCCACTGAATTGCCCGCCACGACCGTGGCGCCGACCTTCAAGCCGAGCGGCGCCAGTATATACCTTTTCTCGCCGTCCACATAGTTCAACAGGGCGATGCGGGCGGAACGGCCGGGATCGTATTCTATGGCGGCGACCCTGGCCGCAACATCAGGCTTGTCGCGTCTGAAATCAACCAGGCGGACATGGCGCCGGCAACCGCCGCCGCGATGGCGCACGGTAACCCGGCCGGCGAAATTGCGGCCGCCCTTGGACTTGTTCGGAATCAGGAGCCCCTTCTCGGGACGGTTCTTCGTTATTTCATCAAACCCGCTCACCGCCTTGAAACGGTGCGCCGGCGTGGTTGGTCTGTATGTTTTCAGCGGCATAATTAAACTATTTCAATTTTCTCTCCGGCCTTGAGCGTCACGCAGGCCTTTTTGTAGGCGGACGTGCGGCCGTATTTGGCGGTGCGTTCGCGTTTCATTTTTCCGCGGCAGTTCATGGTGTTCACCTTTACCACATGCACCTTGTATATGGTTTCAACCGCCCGTTTGATTTCAATCTTGTTGGCCGACCGGTCCACGCGGAACAGATAGCAGTTGTGCTTTTCGGTCTCGCGCGAACCCTTCTCCGACAGGATCAGACTTTGTATTATTTTATAAGGCGACTTCATTGTTTTTCAAGGCGGCAGGGCCGCCGTTAACGATTCAAATTTCTCCGCAAATTCATCACATCGTAATGTCGCGATCTAGGCGCCAGACGCCTTTTTCAGCCTCTCTACAAGTCCGGACATGGCGGCATTGGTCACAAACAAATTCGGATAAAACATCAACTGGTAAACGCCGATTTCGTTCGTAGGGCTCACCGCAACGTCTCTCATGTTCCGCGCCGCGCGCATCAGATTCTCCTCCGGTTTGTCCACCACGAAAAGAACCCGGCCACTGATCTTCAAACTTTTCATCAAATCGGCCATTTTTTTCGTTTTGGCCTCGGCCAGCGACAGTTCCCGCAGCACCTTCAGGGAACCATCCGCGATTTTCTCGCTGAACACCCTCGCGAACGCAAGATCCCTGGTTTTTTTGCCGACTTTCTTGGCGTAGGAACGCGGCTTCGGACCGAAGACCACGCCGCCGCCGCACCAGATCGGCGACTGCCGATAACCGGAACGCGCCCGGCCCAGCCCTTTTTGTTTCCAGGGCTTGATGTTGCTGCCGGAGACCTCGCCCTTGTTCAGTGTGGAAGCCGTGCCGGCCCTTATGCCGGCCTGCCGGGCAACCACCACGTCGTGCACGGCCTGGGCGCCGCGTTTCAAAACCAGCAGTTCGTCGGCAATTTCATATTCTCCGACCTTGCCGCCTCCCTGATCTATTATCGAGACTTTGCTCATTTGGCCTTTGTCTGTTTCTTTAACGCCTTGCGCACGGCCACGATTGCGCCGCGCGGACCGGGCACCGCTCCGCGCACCAGCAGCGCGTTGTCATCCGGTCTGACCTGTTCTATTTTAAGATTCTGCGTCGTGATGAACACATGTCCGAGGTGCCCGGGCATCCTTTTGCCCTTGTGAACCCGGCCCGGCAATTCGCGGCAGCCGATCGAACCGATCCTGCGCTTTGAATGTCCGCCATGGGTGATGGGGCCGCCGCTCATGTGATGCCGGCGCATGACGCCCTGAAATCCCTTGCCCTTGGTGATTCCGGATATGTCAACGTGCGTGACTCCCTCAAAAATCTTGACGGTGACAAGATCGCCCACCTTGAGTTCCTCTCCCGTATCCGCCTTGAACTCAAAGCGGTGCCTTTTGGGAGAAATCTTCGCCTTCTTGAATACGCCCAGTTCCGGCTTGGTCAGTTTTTTCTCGGCAACGTCTCCGAAAGCGATCTGCACGGCCTGGTAGCCGTCCGAAGCCGGCTCCTTGCGCTGCAGAACAACGCACGGACCGCACTCGAGAATGGTGACCGGCACCTGGCGGCCCTCGCCGTCAAACACGCTGGTCATACCGATTTTTTTTCCTATTATTCCCTGCATGGCAAACTCATATCTTGATTGAAATATCAACGCCCGCCGGCAAGTTCAGTTTTTTCAACTCGTCCACGGTTTTGGCCGTGGGATTGACAATATCCAGCAGACGTTTGTGCGTCCTGATCTCGAACTGTTCCATGGACTTTTTGTCGGCATGCGGACTGCGATTCACGGTGTATCTCTCGATGCGCGTCGGCAAGGGCAGCGGCCCCACCACACGCGCGCCGGTACGTTTCGCGGTTTCGACTATTTCGCCCGCCGACTGATCCAGCGCCCGATAATCATAGGACGTTAATTTTATTCTTATGCGTTGGTTTTCCATACAACTTTCATGAATAGATCAGGTTAAAATCCGTTTTTGCACCTGTTCCGGCACTATCGCAAACATGATCGGCTCCATCGTATAACTTCCTCTTCCGCGCGTCAGGGAGCGCAACATGCTGGCGTAACCGAAAATCTCCACCAGCGGCGCATCCGCCCTGATTATCTGAACCGGCGGCTTGCTCGTCACGCCGAGTATTTTCGCGCGCCGCGCGTTCAGGTCTCCAAGAACGTCGCCGATATATTCATCCGGAGTCATGATTTCAAGCGCCATGATCGGCTCCAGCAGAACCGGGGCGGCCTGCTTGAGCGCATCGCGCAGTCCCATCACCGCCGCCGTCCGAAAGGCCGTATCCGTGGAATCCTGCGTGTTAAAACGCGCGCCCGTCACTTCCACCTGAACGTCAATCACGGGATAATGCCCGAGTATGCCGGTCACCAGCGCGTCGTCCAATCCGGCTTCGACGGCGCTGCGGTAGTCGGCCGGCAACTGTTCATTGCCGATCTTGAAAGCTATCGCGTTGCCTTCTCCGCGCTGCCGCGCCGAAACACGCACGGTCAGATCCGCATACTGGCGTTTGCCGCCGATTTCACGGTCGAAAACATAATTCGCCCCGGCAGCCGCGGTTATGGTTTCGCGGTAGGCCACGAGCGGCTGGCCTGCATTGGCCGGCACCTTGTATTCGCGCAGGATGCGGTCCCTGATTATATCCAGGTGCAACTCGCCCATGCCGCTTATCAAGGTCTGCCCAGTGTCCTGATTGACGGAAACCCGAAAAGTCGGATCCTCTTCCGAAAGCGCGGTCAGAGCCTCCGCCAGGTTATCGCGGTCGGCCTTGGTCCTGGGCTCTATGGCCATGGAAACCACCGGTTCCGGGAAACGTATCCGCTCCAGAACGATCTGCTTCATTTCGGCGCAAAGCGAATCTCCGGTGGTGGAGTCTTTCATGCCGACTATGACCCCGATCTCGCCGGAATACAGAACTTCAACGTCCTCGTGCTCGTCGGCGTGCATGCGCAACAGGCGGGTGATTCTTTCGCGCTTTTTCGTGCGCGGATTAAAAACGTTCTGCCCCTTTTTGAGCATGCCGCCGTAAACCCTCACAAAAATCATCTTGCCCATGTACTGGCTGTGCATGACCTTGAACGCCAACGCCGCCAGCGGCTCAAAATCTCCGGTCTCCCGCAAAATGCTTTCCTCGGTTTTGGGATGAAATCCGCGCACGGCCGGAATATCGAGCGGGGAAGGAAGATAATCCACCACGGCGTCCAGCACCGGCTGAATACCCTTGTTGTGCAGGGCCGTGCCGCACAGCACCGGCACCAGGCGCCGCGCAATCGTCGCGCGCCTGATCCCTTCCTTCAGAAGCGCGGTCGGCACCTCCGGGCTTTCCAGATAGGCCGCCAGAATTTTTTCATCGGCCTCGGCCGCCGTTTCCATCAGAAGGGCGCGCTTTTCCTCGGCCAGGGCCGCGATCTCCTGCGGTATCTCAAGCCTTTTCACCACCGATCCCAGGCTGGTTTCATCGAAGACCAGCAGTTTCATTTCGATCAAATCAACCACGCCCTCGAAATCCGCCTCTTTGCCGTACGGCAACTGCAACACGAGCGCGGGAGCATGCAAACGTTCCCGCATTTCGCGCACCACGCGGTCAAAATCCGCCCCCACCCGGTCAAGCTTGTTCACAAATGCTATGCGCGGAACTCCGTAACGCTCGGCCTGTCTCCAGACGGTCTCGGATTGCGGCTGCACCCCGCCCACTCCGCAGAACACCGCCACGGCGCCGTCGAGCACGCGCAACGAACGTTCGACCTCGGCGGTAAAATCAACGTGTCCCGGAGTATCGATTATATTCACCTGGCAATCCTGCCAGCGGCAGGTGGTGGCTGCGCTGGTGATGGTTATGCCCCTTTCCTGCTCCTGCGCCATCCAGTCCATCGTGGCCGTGCCGTCGTGCACTTCGCCGAGTTTATGGAGCCGGCCGGCGTAGAACAATATCCGCTCGGTCAGGGTCGTCTTGCCGGCGTCGATATGGGCCATGATGCCGAAGTTGCGCACGTCGGCCAGAGGCCGCATGCGCCCCTCGGCCTCGCGGGCCGATTCGCCGCCGCAGCGCGCATCCTGTTTACGATTTTCCAATACCATCACCATTTATCACCATTTATAATGTGCAAAAGCCTTGTTCGCCTGGGCCATCTTGTGCATATCGTCGCGTTTCTTGATGGCATTGCCCTGATTCTTGTAGGCATCCAGAATTTCCATGGCCAGCGCCTTGTGCATCGGCATGCCCTTCCGCGTTCCGGAACATTGAATCAACCAGCGCAGGGCCATGGCCTGCTGGCGCTCGCCGCTGACTTCCACCGGCACCTGATAGGTGGCGCCGCCCACGCGCCGCGCCTTGACTTCGACCTTGGGCTTGGCGTTGTCAACCGCCCGCATCAGGACCTCCAGAGGATCCTCCTTGGTCTGCTCCTTGACCTGGTCCAGGGCGTCATAAACTATGCCCTCGGCCACGGACTGCTTGCCGCGTTTCATGATGCCCTTGACCAGCCGCCCGATCAACGGACTGTTGAAATTCAGGTCCGGCAGGGTCTGTCTTTTTTCAGCTCTATGTCTGCGCGCCATGGTTTATAAATCCTTATGCTTTTGCCGCCGCCTCTTTCGGACGCTTGGCTCCGTACTGGGAGCGCCCGCGGCGCCGACCGTCTACTCCGGCCGCATCGAGCGTTCCGCGGACGATGTGATAACGCACTCCGGAAAGATCCTTCACGCGGCCGCCGCGCACCAGCACGATGCTGTGCTCCTGCAGATTGTGTCCCACGCCGGGAATATACGCCGTCACTTCCTGCCCGTTGGTCAGCCGCACCCTGGCGATCTTGCGCAGGGCCGAGTTCGGTTTCTTGGGGGTCATCACGCGCACCGCAATGCAGACGCCGCGGCGCTGCGGACAGCGCATGAGCGCCGGCGATTTGCTGTGATACTTTATTTTTCTGCGTCCAAGCCGAACGAGCTGATTGATGGTCGGCATATGTTTTTTTCCGCTCCTTCCGAAAAGGCTGTTTTTTATAAACGATTGTCTTTTAAAAAGCTAGCACAATTATGATTATTTTTTATTTTTTTATTTTTCTTCCTCGACCACCCCGGCCTTTTCCTCATCCTCGACGGCCGCATGCGCCAGAATCGGAGCGTCCGGCTCGGGCTCTCCGAGCATCCTGAGCATGATCTTCTTGTTCGAGGGGAAACCCACGCCGGCCGGTATGAGATGGCCCATGATGACGTTCTCCTTGAAGCCGTACAAACGGTCGCTCTTGGCGAGCGTGGCGGCGGTGGTCAGCACGCGGGTCGTGTCCTGGAACGACGCGGCCGAAATGAAACTTTCGGTTTCGATCGAAGCCTTGGTCACACCGAGGATGGCGGGAGCGGCCTCGGCCGGCCGTTTGCCTTCCGCCATCGCCTTACGATTTATCTCATGAAAATAATTTTTGTCAACCAGTTCGTTCCATAAAAATTCAGTGTCGCCGCAATCGGTGATCCTGACCTTCCTCAGCATCTGGCGCACGATGACCTCGATGTGCTTGTCGTTGATCTCGACGCCCTGCAGACGGTACACCTCCTGGATTTCGTTCACCAGATATTCCTGCAGCTCCTGCGGTCCGCATACTTCAAGAATTTCCTGGGGCACCACCGGCCCCTCGGTGAGCGGCTCGCCTTTTTCGACGTGGTCGCCCTGGAAAACGATTATGTGCTTGCCGAGCGGAATGATGTGTTCCTCCTGGGAACCGCTGACGGTGTCCTTGACGATGATCCGCCGCGCTCCGCGCTGGATGCCGCCGAACTCCACGATGCCGGCGATCTTCGAAATTTCCGCGGCGTCCTTGGGACGGCGCGCTTCGAACAATTCGGCCACGCGCGGCAGACCGCCGGTAATGTCCTTGGTCTTCGCCTCCTTGCGCGGAGTTTTCGCCAGCACCGCTCCGGGCGTGACAATGCCCCCGTTGGCCACGAACACATACGCACCGGCCGGTATGCTGTAGGTGGCCAGCACGGCGTTCTTCTGATCCTTGACCAGGATCTGCGGATGCAGGTCCTCGCGGTAATCGAGGATCTGTATGCGCTTAAATCCGGTGATCGCATCCACCTCGACCTTCATGGAAACGTTTTCGACAAAATCGCGGAACTGCATCACGCCGCCGTGTTCGGCGATGATCGGCACGCTGTGGGGTTCCCAACGCACGAAGACCTGTCCCTTGGCGACCTCGTCGCCCTCGTTCAGGGAAATGACCGCGCCGACCACCAGCGGGTGGCGTTCGATCTCGTGGCCCTCCTTGGAACGGATGAGCACAAAGCCGTTCTTGTTCAAAACGATGCTGTTGTTTTGCGCATCCCTGACCAGGCGAACGTTTTCAAGGCCAAGCACGCCGCCGTTCTTGGCGCGGATTTCACTCTGGCCCGCGCGCGAACTGGCAGCGCCGCCGATGTGGAAGGTGCGCATGGTAAGCTGCGTGCCGGGCTCGCCGATGGACTGCGCCGCGATTATTCCCACAGCCGCGCCCATGTCAACGAGACGGTCCGTGGTCAGGTCGCGGCCGTAACACTTGGCGCACACGCCGCGCTTGGCCTCGCAGGTCAGAACGCTGCGGATCTTGACGGTCTCGATGTCGGCCTTCTCGATCAGGTCGGCCTCAACCTCTCCGACGTCCTGGCCGGCGGCGACGATCAATTCCTTGGTGACCGGATGGCGAATGTCCTCAAGCGCCGTGCGGCCGATTATGCGCATGCCGAGCGGAATATCCACCGCGCCGCTGATTGCGGAAAGGTGTATGCCGTTCAGGGTGTTGCAGTCATGCTCGGTGATGATGACGTCCTGCGCCACGTCCACCAGCTTGCGGGTCAGATAGCCGGCGTCGGCCGTCTTGAGCGCCGTATCCGCCAGGCCTTTGCGCGCGCCGTGCGTGCTGATGAAATATTCGAGCACGCTCAATCCTTCCCTGAAATTCGAAACGATCGGGCGCTCGATAATCTCGCCGGAGGGCTTGGCCATCAGGCCGCGCATGCCGGCAAGTTGCCGGACCTGCTGCCTGTTGCCGCGCGCGCCGGAATCGATCATCATGAAAAGCGGATTCGGAATATCGGTCATCTGCGTGCGTTGCATGGCGTCCATCATCATGCCCGCGGTTTCATCCGTGGCCCTGGTCCAGATGTCGATGATCTTGTTGTAACGCTCACCTTCGGTTATGATGCCGCGCTCGTACTGCTTGTCCACTTCCCTGACCTGGCGGCGCGCCTCGGAAACGATGTCCTTCTTGCTTACGGAAGCGAGCATGTCGTCAAGCCCGATCGAAACGCCGGCCATGGTGGAGTGCTTGAAACCAATGTTTTTGAGTTCGTCCAGAAGCTTGACCGTTTCGGCGTGGCCGGCCAGGTGATAGCACTTCCAGATGATGGAGTTGAGCAGCTTCCTGGAAACCGTGTCGTTGATAAAGCCCATCATGTGCGGAAAGATCTTGTTGAAAAGCACGCGGCCCACGGTCGTGGTGATCACGCGCTGGTCGGGTTTGCCGTAGACGGTCTTGTTGAGATAATCCGGGTTACGCAGCCTGATGTGTTTGCGCACCTTCACCTGCCCCAGATCGTACGCCGAACGCACCTCGTTGTAATCGGAAAAGATCGGCAGATGGGTAACCTTGTCTCCCGTCTGAACGACGCTGAAGGTGTCCCCCTTAGAAACGTTGGGGCCGAGCGTCAGGTAATAGATGCCCAGCGCAATGTCATGGGTGGGCGTCATGATGGGCTTGCCGCTTGACGGTGAAAACAGGTTGTTGGTGGACAGCATCAGCATGCGCGATTCCAACTGCGCCTCGATCGAAAGCGGCACGTGCACGGCCATCTGGTCGCCGTCGAAGTCGGCGTTGAACGCCGTGCAGACCAGCGGATGGATCTGGATGGCGTCGCCCTCGATCAGCACAGGCTCAAACGACTGTATGCTCAGCCGATGCAAGGTCGGGGCGCGGTTCAGCATGACGGTCTTGCCCTTGATGACCTCGTCGAGAGCGTCCCAGACCGCGTCGCTCTGGGTTTCGATAAGTTTCTTCGCGCTGCGCACCGTGTGAACGATCCCCTTTTCCTTGAGGCGGCGGATGATGAAGGGCTCGAACAACACCAGCGCCATTTTCTTGGGCAAACCGCACTGCCTGAGCTGCAGGTCCGGGCCGACCACGATCACGGAACGTCCGGAATAATCCACGCGTTTGCCCAGCAGGTTCTGGCGGAATCTGCCCTGCTTGCCCTTGAGCATGTCGCTCAAGGATTTGAGCGGCCGGTTGCCGGTGCCAACCACGGGCCGGCCATGGCGGCCGTTGTCCAGAAGGGCGTCCACGGCCTCCTGAAGCATCCTCTTTTCGTTGCGGATGATGACTTCGGGAGTTTTCAACATCAATAAATTTTTAAGCCGGTTGTTCCTGTTGATCACCCGGCGGTACAAATCGTTCAAGTCAGAGGTCGCGAAGCGTCCGCCCTCGAGCGGAACCAGCGGCCGCAAATCCGGAGGAATGACCGGCAGCACTTCCATGATCATCCATTCCGGGCGCATGTTGTTGGCGCGCAGTCCCTCGACCAGCTTCATGCGTTTGGCAAGTTTTTTTCTGGTCTGCTGGCTGCGCGAATGTTCCATCTGCTCTTCCAGGCTCCTCATGAGCTGGGCCAGGTCCAGCTTTTTCATGATGTCCCGAAGGGCTTCGGCGCCCATGCGCGCGGTGAAATCATCGCCGTATTTTTCCACGGCCTCGCGATGTTCCTCCTGGGAAAGAATCTGTCTTTCCTTGAGTGGCGTATTGCCAGGATCCGTGACGACGTAATCCTCGTAATAAAGGATGCGCTCCAGGGAACGGGAGCTGAGATCCAGGATGAGCGCCAGACGGCTGGGAGTGCATTTAAAAAACCAGATGTGGGCCACGGGCACAGCCAGTTCAATGTGCCCCATCCTCTCGCGGCGTACGCGGGCCACGGTCACTTCCACGCCGCAACGGTCGCAAACCACGCCCTTGTGCTTGATGCGCTTGTATTTTCCGCAACTGCATTCCCAGTCGCGCTGCGGACCGAAAATGCGCTCGCAGAAAAGTCCGCCGCGCTCGGGCTTGTAGGTGCGGTAATTGATCGTCTCCGGGTTCTTAACCTCTCCGTAACTCCAGGAACGTATGGTTTCCGGAGAAGCCAGACCTATCTTGACATAATCGAAATCGACCTGCTTGACGGCTTCCGCATCTTTTTTTAAATTAAGGCCTTCCACTTTGCCTCCTGTTGATTCAATAAATCAAACTCGCTAAATGGTAAACTTTGAAACTCCTATGCCTTCAGCGTTTCTTCCTTTCCCTGGTTCGAACTGCACAGACGCAAATCGAGCGACAAGCTCTGCAGTTCCTTGACCAGCACGTTGAACGACTCCGGCACTCCGGGCTCGATGACGTTTTCGCCCTTGATGATGGCCTCGTAAATGCGCGTGCGGCCGTGCACGTCGTCGCTCTTCACGGTCAGAACCTCCTGCAGGGCAAAGGCAGCTGAATACGCCTCCAGCGCCCAGACTTCCATTTCGCCGAAACGCTGGCCGCCGTACTGGGCCTTGCCGCCGAGCGGCTGCTGCGTAACCAGAGAATACGGGCCGACGGCGCGGGCATGGATCTTGTCGCTGACCAGATGGTGCAGCTTGAGCATGTTGATCACGCCCACCGTGACAGGCTGCTCGAAAAAGACGCCGGTCTGGCCGTCGCGCAACCTGGTCTTGCCGTTTTCCGGCAGGCCGGCTTCCTTCAATTTCGAGCGGATCACGTTCTCGGAAATACCGTCGAAAATCGGAGTGACGACGTGCATCCCTAAGGCCTTGCAGACCCAGCCCATCTGGGTCTCGTAAAGCTGGCCGACATTCATACGCGAGGGAACGCCCAGAGGGTTGAGAACCATGTCCACCGGCGTTCCGTCCGGCAGATAGGGCATGTCCTCGTCCTTGACGATGCGCGCGATAACGCCCTTGTTCCCGTGCCGTCCGGCCATTTTATCGCCGACCTCCAGGCGCTTCTTGCTGGCGATATAAACGCGGACCTGCTTGACGATCCCCTCCTCGACGTCGTCTCCGCTGGAGAGGCGGTGCGTGGCGTTTTCGCGCTCCATTTCAATTTCCGCGAAGCGGTTCTTATGCTCGTTGATGATGCCCTGAATGCGCACCTGGATGGGGCTGGGATCAATCTCGATGTGCTCCCAGCACGAGGAAAGCTTGCGCAAAAGGAACTTGGTGATTTTGCGGTTGGCAGGGATGATTATTTCACCCGTCTCGGCGTTGACCACGTCGAGCGGAATTTTTTCGCCCAGCAGCACGTTGCTCAGGGCCTCGGTGAGCACCTCCAGCACGTTCTGTTTCTTGGACTTGTATTCCTCCTCGATCTGCCGCAACTGCTGGCGGCGGGCCTTGGCGGTCATTTTTTCGCGCGTGGGATTCTGCTGGGCCGAGGCGCGCACTTCCATGACGATCCCCGAGGTGCCGCTCGGCACGCGCAACGAAGTATCGCGCACGTCCGCGGCCTTTTCTCCGAATATGGCGCGCAACAGTCTCTCTTCCGGCGCCAGTTCGGTCTCGCTCTTGGGCGTGACCTTGCCCACCAGAATATCACCGGGCTTTACGCGGGCGCCGATGCGGATGACGCCGTCGGGTCCAAGGTCGCGCAGCGCCTCCTCGCCGACATTGGGAATATCGCGTGTTATTTCCTCGGGGCCGAGCTTGGTATCGCGGGCATTGACCTCGAATTTCTCGACGTGCACGGAGGTGAAATAATCCTCGCGCACCAGGCGTTCACTGACCAGTATCGCGTCCTCGAAATTATATCCGTTCCACGGCATGAACGCCACCAGCACGTTGCGGCCCAATGCCAGTTCTCCCTGATCCGTGCAGGGACCATCGGCCAGCACCGTACCCTTGGAGACCTTCTGTCCCACCTTCACGATCGGTTTCTGGTTGATGCAGGTGCCGGCGTTGGAACGCATGAATTTGCGCAGTTCATATTCCTGGGCGTCAAGCCACTGTTTCGACGCTTTCTTGGGAACGACGCCGTCCGGACTGACGATTATCTTGTCCGCCGAAACGTAAGCCACCTTGCCGGGAGCGGTGGAGGTGACCATGACGCGCGAATCCAACGCCACGCGCCTCTCAAGACCGGTGCTGATATAGGCGCGCTCGTTGCGCAGCAGCGGCACGGCCTGGCGCATCATGTTGGAACCCATGAGCGCGCGATTGGCGTCGTCGTGTTCAAGAAAGGGGATGAGGCCGGCCGCCACGCTGACCACCTGTTTCGGGGAGGCATCCATGTACTGGACCGTGTCCTTGCTCTTTTCCAGAGTTTCCCCGCGGTAACGCACGGAGACGCTGTCTTCGACCAGCTTCCCCTTTTCATCCACCAGAGCGTTGGCCTGCGCAATGACGAAATTCTCCTCCTGGTCTGCGGTCAGATAATCAATCTCATTCGTGACGCGGCCGTCCACCACCTTGACGTAGGGGGTCTCGATGAACCCGAAGTCATTGATGCGCGCATAGGTGCTCAGGGACGAGATAAGGCCGATGTTCGGGCCTTCGGGCGTCTCGATGGGGCAGATGCGTCCGTAATGGCTGGAGTGCACGTCACGCACTTCAAAGCCGGCCCTCTCGCGGCTCAGACCGCCGGGCCCCAACGCGCTCATGCGGCGCTTGTGGGTCAACTCGGAAAGCGGATTGGTCTGATCCATGAACTGGCTCAACTGGCTGCGGGCAAAGAAATCCTGGACCGAAGCCGAAAGCGATTTGGAATTGATCAGCCTTTGCGGCGTGGGTTTTTCGACCGCGGTATCTATATACATGATGCGTTCGCGCAGGGTACGCTGCGCGCGCGCCAGTCCCAGCCGGCACTGATTTTCAAGCAATTCGCCGACAATCCTCAGGCGCCTGCTGCCGAGGTGGTCAATGTCGTCTATAACGCCGTTGCCGCGCGAAAGATTGATCAGATAACGGACGGCCTCCACCATGTCTTCGTTGTCAATGGCCCGCAGATGCTTTTTATCGCTCAATTTCAGCTTCTGGTTGATCTTGTATCTGCCCACGCGGCCCAAGTCAAAGCGACGCTGATCGAAGAAAAGGTTTTTCAGCATCTGGCGGGCGCCGTTCACGGTCGGCGGATCACCGGGACGAAGCTTGAGGAATATCTCCTTCAGGGCCTCCTCCTCGGAATTGGTGCCGTCCTTCTGAACGTTGCGCAGGAACACGCCTTCATCCCATGAAACGTCAACCACGTCGATTTTTTCCATTTTGGCCGTCTTGATCTGCTTCAACAGAGCGCGCGTGAGGCGGTCATACCTGCGTCCAAGAATGGTCTGGGAAGAGACGTCAATGATGTCGTCCTTCAAGACCAGGTACTTCAGCCTTTCATCGCTCAGCTCATCGTCCACGCTGATCTTCTCGAGTTTGTAATAGAGCTTGAGGAGCTCGTCGTTGGTGCCGTAACCCACCGCCCGAAGGAAGGTGGAGGCGAGGAATTTGCGGCGGCGATGCTGACGGTCGAGGTAAATGTAAATGATGTGATTGGCGTCGAACTGAACTTCAACCCATGAGCCGTGATCCGGTATCAGGCGGAAGGAATAAATGGTGCTGCCGTTGGCGTGCAGGGATTTTTCGAAACAAATGCCGGGCGAACGGTGCAACTGGCTCACGACGGCCCGTTCGGCGCCGTTGACCACGAAACTGCCGCTCTCGGTGCTGACCGGAATTTCACCCATATAGACGACTTCCTCGCAGACTTCGTCGCCGTTCTTCAGCCGGAACTTGACGTTGAGCGCGGCGGCATACGTTTCACCATCCTTCAGGCACTGGTCGGGTGTCTTTTTCGGATGGGAAAACTCATAATTGACGAAGTCAAGGATGCAGCGTCCGTCGTAACTTTCGATCGGAAAAACCTCCTTGAAGACCGCCTGCAGTCCCACATCCCTGCGTTTGTTGGGCGGAACGTCAAACTGAAGAAAATCGCGGTAGGAACGCCGCTGCAGATCAATCAGGTCCGGAGGTTCGATTGTGTCCTTGAGTTTTCCGAAATTTACTACGTCTGCCATGTAACTCCCTTTGGGTTTAAAGCGAAAAATACGCGACAGGATCGCACATTAAGAATTCATCAGGCCTTGAGCACTCCCCCTGTCATGCGACAGGGCGGAATGCCGTGCGGGGAATGTCCGGACCACCTGGATATTTTGAAAGGTGGACGTCACGCTCCGCGACGTTCCGAAAATAATTTCCCGCCGGAGACGAAAATCGCCTCCGACGGAAAATTATTCCATAAAACTATTTGATCTCCACCTTTGCGCCGGCCGCCTCGAGTTTCTCCTTCATTTTGGCAGCCTCTTCCTTGGAAACTCCGTCCTTGACGGTCTTGGGCGCGCCTTCTACCAGATCCTTCGACTCCTTGAGTCCCAAGCCCAGAATTGCGCGGACTTCCTTGATCACGCCGATCTTGTTTGCGCCGGCGTTGGTCAGGACTACGGTAAATTCGGTCTTGGCCTCCTGTCCGGCGGCGGCGGCTCCGGCTCCGGCAGCAGCCGGCATGGCCATCATGGGCGCGGCGGCCGATACTCCAAAACGCTGCTCAAGCGCCTTCACCAGTTGGGAAAGCTCCAGAACGCTGATGGTTTCAACCCAGTCGAGGAATTCCTTCATTTTTCCCTCGACCTTCACGTCGGCCGCGGCCGGTTTTGTTTCGACTTGTTCAGTTTTCGCTTCGTCCGTCATCGTTAATCTCCTTTTCCTTCACTTGCCTGACTTCTCTTTCAATTCCTGAACGGCCCGCAGTGCATAAACCAGGCCGGACACTTTCTTGTGCATAACCGTCGCCAAACTGCTCATGGGAGAGGCAAAAGCGCACGCCAGCATGGCAAGCAGCGTTGCGCGCGAAGGCAGCTTGATCAACTCACCGAATTCAGCCGCCGAAAAACGGCGACCATCCAGAAACCCGAAAACGATCGAAGTGACGTTCTGCTCCTTTTTAAAGCCCTCCAGAGTCTTGGCAACGTCAATGCCCTCGCCGCGGCCGACCACCATGGCCAGCGGCATATTGAGCTCGTCCTCGATCTTAAAACGGGGCAGATCCTCGACGGCCTTTTTCAAAAAGCTGTTTTTGACCACATGAAATTCCGTCTTCCGGGCCGCCAGACGCTTGCGAAGTTCCTTCACCTGGGAAACCTTGATGCCCTTGTAATTGGTAAGGATGAGAAAATCCGCAGCGCTCACCTTGCCCTTGATTTCGTTGACTATCGCAGTTTTTTCCGCTCTCATGTTTACCTTTCTCTACTCGGCAGCCGCTTCGCGCACCTGGACCGGCAACCCCACGCCCATCGTGGAGCTTACCGCGCAACGCTTGATGAAAATTCCTTTTGCCGCAGCAGGCCGCGCGGCAACAAGCGCGTCAATTATGGCCTGGGCGTTCTCCACCAGCTTGGCCGCGTCAAAGGAGAGCTTACCGAACGGAACCATCACGTTTCCGTGCCGGTCCATGCGGAACTCGACGCGTCCGGCCTTGCACTGTTTGACGGCCGAGGCGACGTCATCGGTTACCGTGCCGGTTTTCGGATTCGGCATCAATCCCTTGGGGCCGAGAAATTTTCCGAGCTTGCGGACTTCCTTCATGGCGTCGGAGGTGGCCACGGCCACGTCAAAATCAAGCCAGCCGCCCTGGATCTTGGCAATCATGTCCTCAAACCCCACCATGTCCGCGCCGGCCGACCTGGCGGCATCCGCCGCCGCGCCGGTGGCGAATACCAGCACGCGCACGTTTTTGCCCGTGCCGTGCGGCAGGGAAACCGTGCCGCGCACGGTCAACTCGGATTTCGTGTAATCGATGCCCAGCCGGAAGGCGATGTCCAGCGTCTCATCGAACTTGGCGGCGGGATTGGCCTTGATGAAATCGACCGCTTCGGCCAGCGTATACTGTTTTCGCTCGACCTTGCTCTCCAAACTGCGATATTTTTTTCCGTGTTTTCTCATGTCTTTTCCAGAGCGTCTTTTTTAAGTTTTCAGCATTTGCGGCCGATTACTGCTTGGCCTCTTTTTGCGGTTCGGCGGCCGGCTGGGGCGCCGCATCAAGTTTTTCCACCACGTCCACGCCCATGCTGCGCGCGGTGCCCTCGATCTGCCTGGCGGCCTGTTTCGCGTCGGACGTGTTCAAGTCCTGCAATTTCATTTTTACGATGTCCTGGATCTGGGCCTTGGTGATTTTGCCGACCTTGTCGCGGTTGGGCACGCCCGATCCCTTGGCCAGACCTGCCGCCTGCTTGATCAATATGGCGGCCGGCGGGCTCTTGGTGATGAAGGAAAAGGACTTGTCCTGATATACGGTGATGATCACCGGCAGAATCATCCCGGCCTTGGCCTGGGTTGCGGCGTTATATTCCTTGCAAAACGCCATGATATTCACGCCCTGTTGTCCGAGCGCCGGCCCCACCGGAGGCGCCGGATTGGCCTGGCCGGCGGGTATCTGCAACTTTATCACGGCTGTTATTTTCTTCGCCATTTTTTACCTCATCCTGAAATTCTTCAAACTCGTTCTACCTGCCAGTACTCCAGCTCCACGGGAGCAGTTCTTCCGAAAATCGACACCTGAACTTTCAATTTGCCCTTGTCGGGATCAACTTCCTCGATGACTCCGTTGAAATTGAGGAACGGTCCGTCGGTGATCTTCACGGTTTCGCCCGGATCGAAAATCACTTTCGGCTTGACCTTTTCCTTTTTGTCCTCGATCTGGTAAAGGATGGAGTCAACCTCGTTCGGCCGCAGGGGCGTGGGCCGCGAGCCGCCGATAAAACCTATCACGCCGGGCGTGTCATTGACAAAGTACCACGATTGCTCGTTCAGTTTGCCGTCATCCTTATACAGGGCGATCTGGATCAGAACATACCCCGGATAAAACATGCGCGTGACCGTGCTTTTCTTGCCTTTTTTTACTTCAGAAACCTTTTCGCACGGAATGGTCACCTCTCCGACCAAGTCGCTCATCTCCTCCAGCTTGATTCTGCGCAACAGACTATCTCTGACCCTGGTTTCCTTGCCGGTCAGCGTATGAATGACGAACCATTGTTTTTCCATTTTTTCCCCAAAGAAACCTGGCGTCAAATCAACCCGCGCCTGGCGCGGGAATTAAACGATCAACCTAAGCAAATGAATCAGCACCAAATCGCAAACTCCTACAAAGACTGCCAGCACTACGACCGAAGCAACCACGACCACGGTTGACTCCATCAGCTCAGAACGCGTCGGCCAGGCGGACTTTTTCAACTCCACCCCGACCTCGACAATGAAATTGGCGATTTTGTCGCTTATTTCGACGATTTTCATTTGCCAAGACAATCTTCCTTTATCTTTGTTCGGCAGGGAGGGGTGCTTGTCCGCCGCGACCTGGCCCTCTCGGGCAGGCCAGGGGGGACTCGAACCCACAACACCCGGTTTTGGAGACCGGTACTCTGCCAATTGAGCTACTGGCCTATTTTTTTAACGTCGTTTCTCACGTTGCGTCAACGCGTTTCGCGATGAACGGTATGTTTTCGCTCAAACCGGCAATATTTTTTTATTTCCAACCTGTCCGGCGTTTTTTTCTTGTCCTTGGTGGACGTGTAATTGCGCCTTTTGCACTCGCCGCAGGCCAATGTAATGATTTCACGTGGCATGGTCAGCCCTTCATCACGCGATAATTTCGGTCACCTGGCCGGCGCCGACGGTGCGTCCGCCTTCGCGGATGGCGAAGCGAACGCCTTTTTCCATGGCGATGGGCGCGATTAATTTCACTACCACCTCGATATTGTCGCCGGGCATCACCATTTCGACCTTGTCCGGCAGGGTCACCTCGCCGGTCACGTCCGTGGTGCGAAAATAAAACTGCGGCCGGTAGCCCTTGAAGAACGCCGTGTGGCGTCCGCCCTCATCCTTGGTCAGCACATAGACCTGACCCTTGAAATTGGTATGCGGGGTGATCGAGCCGGGCTTGGCCAATACCTGGCCGCGCTGCACGTCTTCCTTCTTGGTGCTGCGCAGCAGGCAGCCGACATTGTCGCCGGCCTGGCCCTGATCAAGCAGCTTGCGGAACATTTCCACGCCGGTCACAACCGTCTTTTGCGTATCGCGCAAACCGACGATTTCGACTTCATCGGAAACCTTGATGATACCGCGCTCAACCCTGCCGGTGACCACGGTGCCGCGCCCTTCGATCGAGAACACGTCTTCGATCGGCATCAGGAACGCCTGGTCAATGATACGCACAGGCTCCTTGACATAGCTGTCAAGGGCGTCCATCAGGTCCTGTATGCACTTGGCGTCCGGATCATCCGGCTTGGCCGCATTGAGGGCCTTTATGGAACTGCCGCGGATAATGGGGGTCGTGTCGCCCGGGAACTGATAGGCCTTCAAAAGGTCGCGGATTTCCATTTCCACGAGGTCCAGCAGTTCGGGATCGTCAACCAGGTCCACCTTGTTCAGGAAAACCACGATCGAGGGCACGCCAACCTGGCGGGCCAGCAGGATGTGTTCGCGGGTCTGGGGCATCGGGCCGTCGGCCGCGCTGACCACGAGTATGGCGCCGTCCATCTGGGCCGCGCCGGTGATCATGTTCTTGACGTAGTCGGCATGACCCGGGCAGTCAACGTGGGCATAATGCCGGTTGGCCGTCGAATACTCGACGTGCGAAGTGGCGATCGTGAGAATTTTGGTAGGATCCCGGCGGCCCTGCGACTCGGAAGCTTTCGCCACCTGGTCATACGAGATGAACTCGCTCAACCCCTTGAGCGACTGGATCTTGGTGATGGCCGCCGTCAGGGTGGTCTTGCCGTGGTCAACGTGCCCGATGGTGCCTACGTTAAGGTGCGGCTTCGTGCGTTCAAATTTTTCCTTAGCCATAACATGTCCTCCTTAATCTACTGCTCTACGCGCTCTTTATTTCAAGCCCCGCAGTTATGCTCAACGCACACTTACAGGGGCACAAGCCCACGAACGGAATCGAACCGTTGACCTCATCCTTACCAAGGATGTGCTCTGCCGACTGAGCTACGTGGGCAACAGTCATGTTCCCAGCCTCACATCCCGGCAAAAAACAAAAAACACCTACCCTTTATTCTCAATGCAGAATAAAAGCATCAGAATCAGGTTTTTGAGGCGTTATGCGTAACAGGCCGCGCCTTCGCCGGTGCGGTCATTGATAAAAGCCAAATATCTCTACTACAAAACGAAAAAATGTCAATAAGAATTTTAAACTTTTTTTAAAAAAAATTTGCTTTCTCAAAACGCGCAAATCATGTTTCATATCGGTTTACGCCAATGGGTTAATAATGAAAGCCTTGATACAAAGAGTCAGCCGGGGGCGCGTCCTGGCAGAAGAAAAAATCGCCGGAGAAATCGGACATGGGTTTGTCGTTCTGCTCGGCGTCAAACAAGGCGACACGGAAGCCGACGCCGAATATCTGGCCGAGCGAACCTCCGCCCTCAGGATCTTTCCGGATCAGGACGGCCGCATGAACCTGTCAATCATGGAGGTCGGCGGCGCGGCGCTGGTAATTTCTCAATTCACCCTGCATGCCGACACGCGCAAGGGCAACCGGCCGAGTTTTATCCTGGCCGCCCCCGCTGCCGACGCCAGGCGGCTGTATGAACATTACCTGGCCTGCCTGCGGCGCATTCTGGGAACGGAAAAGGTCGCCAGCGGAATTTTCCAGGCGGACATGCAGGTTGAGATATTCAACGACGGCCCGGTCACGATCGAACTGAAAAGCCGGAGCGAACCGGACCGTTGAACCATCCCAAGCATTACCGCTGTCTTACGCATTGAGGCAACGGCGCTATGGCCAGCGGCTTCTCGCAAAAGACGTGTTTGCCCGCCTGCAAGGCGGCCATGGCCTGTTCTTCATGGCAGAAATCCGGACTGGTCACGGCAACCGCGTCAATGTCCTTGCGGTACAGAATCCGGCGATAATCCGTGGCCGTAAAGACGGACTCGCCGTATTTCTTGCGGAATTCGTCCAGCAGGTTTTCATACGGATCCGCGCCGGCGACGACAATGGATTTCCCGCCCGGCTGGTGCCAGTGCGCCGCCAGACCGCCTCGTCCCGCAACGCCGATCATTCCTATACGCAGCTGTTCAGATTTCTCTTTCATTCGCAAACTTCTCTCCTTCTCGAATTGATTATGCCATAGGCAATGTAACTTTTGACCGACCCTGAAATTTAAACAAAGGCGCGCGCTTTTTAAGCGTCAAAGTCATCCAGTTTTCGTGCATGCATCATGATCGAAAAATTTTGCGGCCGTTTGAAGCCAATCTAAAAAACGGCTGGTCAAATCGCCACAAGTTTATATAAGGGAGCTACTTGCAAAAGTCATCAAAAAACGGGCGCACGAAAGTGCGCCCCTCCCAAAATGGACCTTTTTCCGAATGGGAGGGACGCTATTCCTCGCGTCCGAATGACTTTTGCAAGCAACGGCGTTACTCTTTCCAGAACGACGTAAACCGACGTTTTTTGTATTTTATCCTTGCCAAAAGGCAAATAATCGTATTTCTTTCCTTTATACAAGGAAAGAACATGATAGATCTTTTCAAGACACTTATTGCCGATTTTCATGCGCGCGGCTTGCCGGGCCATGTCGTTACGCGCGATTTGTCCGTTCCGCTCAACACAAAGAAGATTATTTCAATTATCGGTCCGCGTCGCGCGGGCAAAACATGGCTTATCTATTCACTGATACAGAAGTTGCAAAAGAGCTCCGACCGGCAGAATATCGTTTATGTCAATTTTGAAGATGAACGGATAAATTCAGACCCGAAAAACCTGGGACTGATTATTGACGCGTATCAGCAAATGTATCCCGCCCGAATATTAAGCGACGTGTATTTCTTTTTGGATGAAATTCAAGTGATGCAGAATTGGGAAAAATTTGTGCGCCGGCTGGCGGACACGGTATCGCCGCATATTTTTTTGACCGGTTCATCCGCAAAACTTCTCGGCCACGAAATTGCCGGCGCCTTGCGCGGCCGCGCGTTGACCTTCACCTTGTTTCCATTGTCATTTAAGGAGTATTTACGTTTTCAAGCAAAAGACGAATCGCCGGAATTTCAAACCACGGCCGGCCGCAACCGGATTGAGGCGGCATTTGACCGTTTTTTGCTTGAAGGAGGATATCCGGAAACGCTTTCAATGGATGAGTCTTTGCGCATGCGCACACTCCAGTCGTATTTTGAAACCATGATTTACCGTGACGTGGTCGAACGATATGCCGTCCGTCGTCCTCATCTGGTTAAAGATCTTGCGCGCCGGTTGCTGGCTAATAACGCGCGGATTTTTTCGGTTCACAAATACTATCGCGACCTCAAGTCGCGCGGTGTCCGGGTCACGAAAGACACCTTGTATGATTTAATCGACCATTTTACCGATGCTCTATTCATTGTGCCTGTCGGCAAGGCTGATGCTTCCGCCGCCAAACAGGCCCAGGCTCTGAAAAAATATTATGTAAATGACACGGGGTTGTCAAACGCCTGCCTGTTTGTGCCGGCTGAAGACCGTGGCGCGCAACTTGAAACACTTGTTCTTCTGGAATTATATAAACAGGGGAAAAACATTGCCTATTATTCCGGGACGAACGAATGTGATTTCCTGGTTTTGGACAGGGGGAAAATTACCGGCGCCTTCCAGGTGTGCCATGAATTAAACGAAAACAACAGGCGGCGTGAATATGCCGGACTGCAATCGGCCATGCGACGTTACGGATTAGGGCAAGCCTTGCTCATAACCCGGCGGCAGGAAGAAGAATTTCAGACAGATGCCGGACGAATACTTGTCCGGCCGGCCTGGAAATGGAGTTTAAGCGCCGACATACTTGCGTCCTAACCCGGCATAGCCGGAACCAAAAAGGGTTCCGGCTATGCCGGGTGATAATTTTTTGATACAACTGCCTCCCAACAAGGAGGTTCGCTATGCAGACATCTTTTCTTGTTTCGTAAGTATCATTTGACTGCTCTCGGTAAATTGATCGTGGCCGCCTCGCTAAAATTTCCGCTTAGCGGATACGCCTGGCGGAAAAGGAAATGGTTCTTATCCCATTATTACGCGGTCAGCTTTTGCCAGCATGATCATAATCAGAAAATATTTGCTTGATTCCGAACCAGCCATTTTTGTTTTCCCCTGACCGACCCCTTCACGCCCGGCAGAAACACGCCGGCCTTGACGCCGCGCGGCAGTTCGAGCGTCACTTCCGCCCGTTGCCCGTTGACTTTCCAGGCGGAACGTATAATTCCCTGCGGCACGGGCACGGCCGTTTCCGCAAATCCATATTCAGGCATGATCACAGGGCTGAAGATGATTTCCTCCCAGGCGGCGCTTTTCTGCAAAATGCCTCCCAGCGTTCCCGCAAGATGGAACAGCGGATGCGCGGCCCAGGCATGCGTCACCGAATGGATCCCGAACTTGTTTTCAAACACTTCCCATGTCCCTTCATATGGTATCATCGGCGACCAGTTTTTTAAAATATGCCGCACCGCCTCCCTGCCGTAGCCGCAGCGTTTCAACACTTCGTACACATAGGTCACCCAGTAGCTGGAAGGTTTTGGCCCGGCTATGTCTTCGCCGCGCGCATACGGCAACAGAACTTTTTCCATCATGTCCTTGTGATGCGCCTTCTGCAGTCCGCACAGGATCGCCAAAGTCTGCGTGTGGATCGAGTGTTTGTCAATCCTTTTTCCCTTTTCGGTCAATCCGTCGCAGAACATTCCTTTCCTTTCATCCCAGAACGCCGCAGCCGCCTTCCGGCGGAATTCATGATATTCACGCGCCAACTTTTTCCGCTCACCGGCCATGCCGGCCAGCCCGGCCAGTATTGCCAGTTTTTCAAGGGCCATAACATACCACAAATTCAACAGCGCAGGATTGCCTTCCTTGTAAAGATCGCACCAGTCCAGAAACAGCCAGTACCGCCGATCAAACTTCAACAGTCCGTTATCCGATTTTCCCTCGCCGCGGAAATAATCCAATACCCTCTGAACGCGGGGATATTGCTCCCTGAACGGAAAAAAATCTCCGGTCTGGAAATAATAATCCCAGATCGTCAGCAGCCAGGTCAGGGAAAAATCCGGTAAAATACAGGTGTGCGCGACCGTCGGCGCGTGGCCGTAGGTCAGGCCGTTCGGCACTTCCTGCCGGGCGATGGAACGCACCCCCCTCAGCAAAAGACGCGCATCGCCGCTCAAATGAAACGTGTTCTGCGCCTGCACCCGCGCATCGCCCCACCACTGCGCCTGCTCGCGCCAGGGCGTGTCAACGTAACTGTCCAATGAACAAACGCGCTGGGTCTGTTTGCAGATTTTATGAATTGCGTTCAAGTCCTCGTTGCCGGACCTGAAACTTCCCTTTATCTCCATGGGATAAATCGTCTCCCGCAACCGAAGACCGATATCAAGGGAGGTTGTCGTTTCCCTGGCGATCACGGTGACATAACGGTGCCCCATCATCTGGAAAAACTCGTGCCTTGTTTTTCCCTTGCGCAGGATCAAACGGGAAGTCATTGACATGCCGCAGCCGTATCCTCTCGTGATGTTGTCCACCAATACCGGAGTTCCATCCCTTGAAAGAACCTCGCAAAAAAAGAAGTCGAGAATCTCGCCGCCTTTGGCGCCGGAAGCGTCAACCATCAATGTTCCGAAAGCCGGCCGGCCCATATCAAGAACCAACGCTTTCAATCCGTCTTTGCCGGCTGATGGAATTTTTACGCATTTCAACAACGCGCCATTCGACCCACCCCGGCCTTCGGCCACCCCTCCATGGGAGGGGAACCGAAGATTACCATTTTTATCAACCCGTTCCCATTTTACATGTTCAAGCTCCCTGAGCCAGGGCAAGGTCATATTGGAAGCGGTTTGATATTGCGCATCGCATTTGCCGGCGCCGCGCGCCACCACGCGTTGATACGGCAGAACCTCATTTCCCAGGTTCGGAATCCCACGCGGTTCCAACGCATGCCAGGGCATGCAGCCGAACGGACGTTTGACGGCCGGAGACTTCCATCCGGCCGGCGGCCGGTCCGAGGCAATCCAGGACTGATCGTCAAGGCGGGAATCAATCCATTCCTGATAATTCAACTGCACGCTGTACTTGGCGGTATGGCGGAAATTGGCCGAAGACACCCGCGCCTTCCAGTCCTCGCCGCTCAAAATCTTTTCGCCGCATATTTCACCGGCGCAGATCATGCCGTAAGCGCCCTGATGCAGATACTGAAACGTGCTGCAACCGGCGTTATAGACCCGCACGCTGAACCAGTTATGGCCTGTCCGCACGTGCCCGGCGAGATCATATTCATCATAAGGCCAGCTTGCCTGATAGCCGCGCGCCGGACCGCGGCCGACGTATTCGCCGTTGAAATAGAGCATGTAACACTGGTCCGCCGTGACGGCCAGCCGCGCTTTTCCATTCTTCCGAGTTACCTTGAAATCATAACGATAATCGGCGTACACGTTCCGGGCGTCTTCATGATTCGCGCCTGGCCAGATCCAGCAGGCTTGTTCCAGCAATGATTCGTTTTTGTTCATCTTTCTCCTTATATTTGTAACATAAAACAACATATGCGAAACGCAAAAAATCCGCCTTGATTATTCGGTCAAAAAACAGCACGATTCCGTCATTCGATTTTTATCCGGTCATATGGTCACCTTCAATATGCAAAAGCCCGGGTCTGATATCAGATTGCAGAAGTTTCTGGCCCTTTGCGGCGCCGGCTCGCGGCGCGCCTGCGAGGGGCTGATCGCCGAAGGACGCGTAACGGTTGACGGGAAAACCGTCGCCTCCCAGGGTCTTAAAATCAGTCCCGGGTCACAAATTGTGGAAATTGACGGCAACCGCGCCGTTCCGGAACCGAAGATCACCCTGCTGTTCAACAAGCCCCGCGACGTTCTTTGCACATCAGCAGATCCCAAAGGCAGGAAAACATTCCTTGCTTGTCTGCCGAAATTGCCGGCCAGGGTTTTCACCGTCGGCCGATTGGACCGCGCCAGCGAAGGATTGCTTCTGATTACCAGCGACGGAGAACTTGCCCAACTGATCAGCCATCCGCGCAATATGGTTGAAAAGACTTACCTGGCTGCCGTCGGCCGCGCCCTGACTGCCGGCGAGGAGAAGCGGCTCAGGGAGGGAATTTACAGCGAAGGCGAACGTTTGCGGATGGCCGATCTCGCGCCAGTTGAGCGGCAAAACAGCATAAATGTCTACAAGGTGAAAATCCATGAAGGGAAAAACCGCCATATCCGGCGCATGTTTGCCGGATTGAATCTGGAGGTGAAGTCGTTGAAACGCGTTGCCATCGGGCCCCTTAAACTGGGAAATCTGCGGGTCGGCCAGTGGCGTTACCTGACCGGCCGGGAAATGAACGATCTCCGGCAATATATTGCCGGGCGCGCCGGCCGGAATTTGGAGACGTTCCCTGCGTGACCGAAAAAGGCACGGTGTTCGCACCTTGAACTTGTAGAACATCGAAGAAAAACAAGAAACAGGAACATTTACCACGGAGCACACGAAGGCACGGAGATTCCGCCAGGCGGATCTGCCTGTGGCAGAAAACCAAGAGGAGATTTTTTCATCCCGATGAGAATCGGGATGAAAAAACGGTTAAGGTTGGAGGAATATCGGGAGGAGGATAAAAAAAACTCCATTCCTGCTCCAATGAGAAGGTCTTGCTTTATTCACGAGGCATCGCCCGGCAAGTCACAAAAACAACATATGACGCTTAAAAACGCATCTTTGACCGAATGGTCTTTCGGCGATTTTCCGCTGGCCGTCATGCGCTACTCCCAGCCGCCCATGAAGTTCCATTTTCACGAATTCATGGAACTGGTGATCATCGGCGGCGGACAGGGAATTCATTTTACCAGGACCGAATCATACCCGATCGCGGCCGGCGACGTGTTTGTAATACGCAGACGCGATGCCCACGGTTATTCAAACACCAACAGGCTCAGCCTGACTAACGTGCTGTTTTATCCAGATCACCTCGCCCTCCCTTTAAGAGAACTAGACTCTCTGCGCGGCTACCACGCGCTGTTCGACCCCAGCCCAAGCCGGACTTTCTACGGTCTGAAAAATCGCCTGCGTCTCGACCTGAAACAATTAACGTTGGCCGAAAATTTGATTCACTCTCTCGAAGCCGAACTGAAAAAACGCGAGCACGGCTTTTCCTTCATGTCCAAGGCGCTGTTCATGCAGCTGGTCTGTTTCCTCTCGCGCTGCTATGAAGGCCGGCAAACGCTTGTTCAAAAACCGCTGGAAAGAATTTCGCGGGCGATCGAATTCATGGAAGCGAATTATACGCAACCGATTAATCTGGCGGAATTGGCCGCGCTCACCAATATGTCGCAGAGCAAGCTCTACCGCGACTTCAAGGCGGCCACCGGTCTTTCCACGAAGGAATACCTGATCCGCCTGCGGGTCATGAAGGGGGCGGAACTTCTGCGCCGGGGCGAGGCGAACGTTACGGAGACCGCCTTTCAGGCTGGTTTCAACGACAGCAATTATTTCTGCCGCGTATTTCACGCCGTGATGGGCGTCACGCCGGGAGTTTTCAGGAAGATGCGGAACCGCTGAAAGAAATGCCGGCGAAAATCCGCCGGCATTTCTTTCAATTCCAATGATAGCTATGAAGGCTGAGTTTTTTCAGCAGAGATTTCGGCAGACGTTCGGCAAAATGCCCGCAGACCGTGCCGCCGGTCTTGGCCAGGGTATAGAGAAAATAATAGGGAAGATAAAACGGATGATGCCGCGCAATATAGGCGGCCTCAAGGCGCAGGTAACTGAGGCCCATGGAGGCGCTGGCGCCCATGTCATGTCTGGGAAAAATCACGGTCAGTGAATAAACGCTGTCGAAATACCGCCGGAAGGCGTGCCTCAGCGAATAGGCATGGGAATGGATGACGGCCGATTCCGGCTGGTAGACCGTGGCATAGCCGGCTTCAAGCAGATCGCGCGCAAACTGCTGGTCCTCGCTCATGATCAGGTTTTCATCGAAAAGATATTTCAGCAGCAAATCCCTGCGCATGGCGGCGCTGACGTTGGAAAAAAATACGTCTTGAAACGCCAGCGGCAGGTCGTTCTTTTTTTCGCGCCGTATTATTTTGCCTGGCGGAAAATGATAGTTGAGGAAAAAAATCTCGGTGGGCGGAGCATTTGCCTTCGGGACCTGGCGCGAATAAACGGCCCCCACTTTTTTATCGGAAAAAGGCTCCAGCAGCTTCGAAAGCCAGACGTCATTCCGAGGCAGAGCGTCCTGCGTGAGCAATACCACGAGGTCGCCGCTTGCCGCGCCCGCCCCCAGATTGCGCGCCCGGCCGTGCGAAAAATTTTCGATCGGAATTACGCGCACGTTTCCGAAGGAGTTTGCAAGGGAAACCGTGTTGTCGGTCGAATGCGAGTCAACGAGGATGATTTCGTCCGGCGGCGCCGGCTTCTGGGAGGAAAACGCAGCCATAAGAGGCGGCAGCAGCTTTTCCGCGTTCAAGACCGGAATGACGACGGAGACGCGGTGTTGCTTCGTTGTTTGAGATGCGGACATAACGTTTGTGTTTCCTAAAAAGCACCAATGCCGGATGAAGGAAACGTCCAACATCCAACTCAAGTGTCGGCAATCCCGGTTTCTTCCGCCTCCGGCGGCATCCGGTCAATGTGCCGCGGCAGGGCCATGATGCTGAAAAGAAACGAGGCCGCGCCGATCTGGACCCCGTTCACCAGGCAGATCAATGCCAGGAAAAGAAGTCGCTGCTGGTTGAGGCTGCCGAACCCGGCCGAAACCCACTTCATCACCACCCACAAGGTCAAAACGACCCCGAGGGCGAGCACCACTCCGGAAACGACGCAGGCCCGCTCAAAAGTGAACCAGCGGTAAAACCAGGCCACGATTGCGTCCTCATGCAGCCCGGAAAGATGTCCATAGGCTTTGGCGAGCAAACCGATGGTGATTATCTGCATACTGACGATGTTAAGCACCCCGCCTATCAGCATGCAGTGTATGTCAACTGCGCGGCCGGCGATGAAAAACGGCCCGAACGCCAGCGGAAGCGAGATCAGCAGCCCCAGCAGCCAGAAGAAAATTCCGGGGACAAGCAACAACGCCGTGGGACTGTGCAGCACCATGAAGCGCAAATGCCGCCAGCCGTCGCGGAACGTGTGCAATTTAGATTGGCCGGTGCGCGGATGATAGACGATGTCGCGCTCGACAATGCGCAGATTGCACCGGATGGCCCGCACCACCATTTCGCTGGCGAATTCCATGCCGGTGGTTACGCAGCGCAGTTGGCGGTAGGCCCCGGCCGTTATGGCGCGCAGTCCGCAATGGGCGTCATGCACCTGATTGGAATGAAACATGATCCTCAAGGCAAAGGACAGGACGGGATTGCCGATATAACGATGGAGTTTCGGCATGGCGCCGGGCCTTATGCTTTTCATGCGGTTGCCTATGGCAAAATCGGCCCTGCCTTCCAGTATCGGGCGCACAAGGTCATCAATGAAGGTAAAATCGTAGGTCAGATCCGCATCCCCCATGACCATCAATTCATATTTTGCATTTTGAAATCCGGCCCGCAAAGCGGAACCATAGCCGCGATGCTTTTCCTCTATCACCCGCGCGCCATGCTCGCGCGCAATTTCAGCCGAACGGTCGCTGCTGCCGTTATCCACCACGATAATATCCTCCGCCAGCCCAAGTTTGGCGATCCCCTGCCGCGCCATCTCAACTGCCTGGGCTATTGACGCTTCCTCATTCAGGCAGGGAATGATGACGGAGATGCCCTTAGGATTGAAAGGTTCACTGTTCACGATTCAGAGTTCATTGCTCGATTTCCCCGGTTTCCTCCGCTTCAACCGGCAACTGCTCCTGATACTGGACCGGTTGAAACGGGTTTTGGGTGACAGGCATGGACTGTTGCTGCATTTGTTGTTCCTGCGGCGCTGCCTGTCCGGCCGCCGGAGCGGTTTGCACCTGAGGCTGGGCGACCGACATGAACGGATTGGAGGCATTGGACGCGCCCTGCATAAACTGCTGGAAGGCTGAAGGATTGGCCCCCTCCTGCTGCTGAATACTGAAAGGCGATTGCGCCTGCGGGAAAGCGCCGGTGGTGGCCTTAAAAAAAGAACTCAGCGGCTTGCCCTGAAAAGGCATGGTGTTTGTGCCCAACGGCTGAAACGGACTCATTCTTCTGTTCCGCAAATCGGAGAAGAAAGGACGCCGGCCGCCGCCGGGAGCAGGCGCATTCGTAAATGAAAACGGCGAAGGCATGTTGGCCGGAACAGCGGCCAATTGAGGAGAAAACGGCGGGATCGCGGCCGGGCCGGCTGCCAAGCCGGGCGGCTGGGCTTTATCAGGACGACATTTAATAACCGCAGTTTCAGCCCCCCTTTTTAGAACAGCCTCCTCATCATCGTAGTTCACCGATACAAGCTGAATCCCATCGTAGTTTTCTCCGAGCCCGATTGAAACATATTTATTGGTTTTTTTGTCGAACAGTTTGACGCAAGTCGCCTGGCCGTCGTCAACAATGCCCTTTAGCTCCAATTCCTTCAAAATCGCCTCGCCCAGAGCGTTTTGCTCCTGCGCCGCTCCGGGGGCCACAACCTCGCCGAACGGCTTTTTATCCAGGATTATCTGGTAATAACTGAAGTCGCGGACAGGCGCTACGGCAGAGGCCCTGCCCGGAGACAGGCAGAAAACCGACCCCAAAAATAGTAAAAATGAAAGATAATTACGCATTTCAGCTTTTCAAGAAATTGTAATCCATCGTCGGTAAAAAAACAAGGCATTTGATTGCCTCAATTGCGGCTACGTTGAATTCCGCCTTTCAAAAAGCCGGATTATCCAGATGCAGGCCTCGTAAAGCACAAGCATGGGCGCGGCCATGATGATCTGCGAAATCACGTCCGGACCCGGGGTCAGAACCATGGCCAGGATAAGAATGGCCACAACGGCATGCCGGCGTTTTGACCTTAAAAATGACGATGTCACCAGCCTGAAATATCCCAATACGATGATTCCCAGAGGCACCTCAAAAGCCAGACCGAAAAGAAGCAGCAATTGCATGCAGAACGAAACGTAGCTGGGCGCCGTCCACTCCGCCTGGATGCCCATCCAGGCGTGCAGACGGTAAAAAATCATCACGGCAATCGGCAGGGTGACGAAATAGCCGAGGCAGACCCCCAGCATAAAAAGCAGAAAAGCCGAAATAAAGGCAACCCGCGCCATCCCGCGCTCACGCAGCGTAAGCCCTGGAAAAACGAAAGCGCCGATAAAAAGGATTAGTATCGGCGCGCTGATAATCAGCGCCGACCATAAAACAATCTGCATCGCAATGGAAAAAGCTCCGGTCACATCCAGGGACCTGAGAAACATTTCCGGATGCGAGGACACTTTTGAAAGCGGAGCGCACAGCCACTTGAAAATAACCGGCGCAAACGGCACGCAAACCAGCACGGCCGCGACCAGCACGGCCAGGCAGCGGACAATCGTCCAGCGCAACTCCTCAAGGTGCTGGAGAAACGGTTTGGGCTGATCGCGCATTTCGTTTTCCGTCTGAAACGCCATGACCAGATGATTAGAAAACTCTCCCCATAAGTCAATCAGGGATTCTTTGCCAAACTTTTCGTGCGGCGGGTGCGCGGACGGAGCGGCCCCACCCGAAATTCGTTTTACGATTGAAAAATGCGGCAACCACGTGTATTTTACTTCAAAAAAACAATGAACGATTTTCTCGAAAAAATAATCTCCGAACGTCTGCTCGCCATAAACGAGGCGAAAAAAACCATACCGACCGCGGATTTGCGGGAAAGGGCGATATCAAGACGGCCGGAAAGGTCGCTCCTGGCGGCGCTCCGGTCCGCTCCAAAAGGCAGGGCAAATATCATCGCGGAAATGAAGCGCGCCAGCCCTTCGGAAGGAACCCTGCGCCCTGATTTGGAGCCGAAAAAACTCGCGCGCGAATATGCGAAAGCAGGCGCGGCCGCCATTTCCGTCCTGACCGAGCCGAAATATTTTCTGGGCAAGGACCAGGACATCACCGACGTCCGCCGGGCCGTCAAAATCCCCATACTCCGAAAAGACTTCACCGTCGATCCCTGGCAGGTCTACCAGTCGGCCCTTTTTGGCGCTGATGTCATTCTCCTGATCGCGGCCGCGCTCGATCTCCCTCTCTTGAACAAATTATACATGGCGGCCTGCGAAGCGCGCCTGGAAACGATAATCGAAGTTCATACCCTGCCCGAGTTGAAAACGGCGCTGCAGTTCGAGAAAGCCATTGTCGGCGTCAACAGCCGCAATCTGAAAACCTTGAAAACCGATCTTGGAATCGCCATGGAACTGGCAAAACATATTCCGAAAAGGCGGATTGCCATCGCGGAGAGCGGAATCAGGAATCGAAGCGACATTGAACGCCTGACGGAAGCCGGATACCGCGGTTTCCTGATCGGAACCTCTCTGCTCAAGGCCGAATCGCCCGGGGCGGCTTTAAAAAACCTGATGGATTTGCCGCAAAAATGCGCAAAAAACATAAAATAAACGGCCAAAGCATTAATGAGCTCAATTTACAGGCCTGAAATAAAAATCTGCGGCATCACCAATCTTGATGACGCCCGCGCCGCGATTGACGCCGGGGCGGACTATCTGGGGTTCGTCCTTTTCAACAAGTCACCGCGTTTCATCGCCCCCGATGAACTGCGCCGCATCCGCGGCAAACTGGGCAGGAAAGTGAAATGCGTCGGCGTCTTTGTCAACGAATCGCCCCTTATGGTACTGCAAACCGCGAAGGACTGCGGACTCGATATTGTTCAACTATGCGGTGAGGAACAATATGAAGAATTCCGCCCCCTGCCCCTGCCGATCTGGCGCGTGATCAGGATTCAAAACGATGCGACCGAACCTGAGCCCTCGAAATGGCCGGCTGAGCGCTACGTGCTTGACGCAGCCCATGCCGAGCTTTACGGGGGCACGGGAATTGCCGTGAATTGGTCCGCCGCCGCCAAAATCTCCGGGGAAAATAAAATCATGCTGGCCGGAGGGCTCACGCCCATGAACGTGGCCACGGCATTGAGACTTGTGAGGCCCTTCGGGCTTGACATCTCCTCCGGAGTGGAGCGCAAACGCGGAAAAAAAGATCACGAAAAAATGCGTTTTTTCATTGAAGTAGTCCAAAAGGCCTGTAATGATTTAGAGTTTCAGCGGAAAGAAGGGAACGTTTGAGACTTCTACGCAAAAGAGCATATATTTTCATGGAACGATCTAACACAAAAAAAACTCATTTCGGCCCCTACGGCGGGCGTTACGTCGCGGAAACGCTCATGCCCGCGCTGGAGGAAATCGCGAAGGCTTACGCCGGGGCCTGCCGTGACAAATCATTCATGCGCGATTTTCGCATGCTCCTGCGCGATTACGTCGGCCGGCCATCACCGCTTTATCTTGCCAAACGCCTGAGCGCGGCATACGGCGGCGCAAACATTTACCTCAAGCGCGAGGACCTCAATCATACCGGCGCGCACAAAATAAACAACACCATCGGCCAGGCCCTGCTGGCCAAACGCATGGGCAAGACGCGCCTCATGGCCGAGACCGGCGCCGGACAGCACGGCGTGGCCACCGCCACCGCCGCGGCCCTCTTCGGAATGGAATGCGATGTTTACATGGGCGCGGAAGATGTCCGCCGTCAGGCCCCGAACGTCAGGCGCATGGAATTCCTGGGCGCAAAAGTCCATGAGGTGAAAAGCGGGACGGCCACGCTCAAGGACGCCATGAGCGAGGCCATGCGCGCCTGGGTCAGCCGAGTTGACGACACATTCTACGTGATCGGTTCCGTGGCCGGCCCTTATCCCTACCCCGCCATGGTCCGCGATTTTCAAAGCGTCATAGGCCGCGAGACCAGGCAACAGTCAGTCAAACAAACCGGGCGGCTTCCGGACATGGTGCTTGCCTGCGTGGGCGGCGGCAGCAATGCGGCCGGCATGTTCACTGCGTTCATCAACACGCCGGGCGTCAGACTGGTCGGTGTCGAGGCTGCCGGCAAGGGATTGAAGACCGGCAAACACGCGGCCAGCATCTGCGCCGGCAGGATCGGCATTCTGCACGGCAGCAAGAGTTATTTGCTTCAGGATGAGGACGGTCAAATTCTCAACGCCCATTCCATCAGCGCCGGACTGGATTATCCCGGCGTGGGACCGGAACACGCTCTTTGGGCCGACTCCAAAAGAGTGGAATATTGCGCAATAACGGACAAGGAAGCGCTGGAGGCCTTCATGGAACTGACCCGCCTGGAAGGCATTTTGCCGGCCCTGGAATCGTGTCATGCCCTGGCCGAGGCGAAAAAACGCGCGCCCAAACTCGGGCCCCGGAAAAACATAATCGTGAACCTTTCCGGACGCGGCGACAAGGATCTTGATCATATTCTTCATTACCGCCCGCTTCGCTAGAGGCGCAAAGAACGCAGAGAAAAAAAATAAAAGACAGTTTATCTCAGCGATCTCTGCGTCTCTGCGGTGGAGAAAATATAATGAACAGAATCGAAGCCAAATTTGACGAACTGAAAAAACGGAAGAAAAAGGCCCTGATCGGCTATCTGACGGCCGGCGATCCGGATTTGGAAACATCAGAGCGCATCATGCGCTCCGCGCTCGCCAACGGCGTGGACATATTGGAAATCGGCGTTCCCTTCTCCGATCCCACCGCCGACGGCCCCACCATCCAGGCCGCCGGACAACGCGCGCTCAAATCCGGGACGACCCTCAAGGGGATCCTGCAAATGGCCAAAAATTTACGCGGGGAGTTCGACAATCCCATGATTCTTTTCAGTTATGCCAACCCGCTCTTCAATTACGGCTACAAGCGATTGTGCAAAGACGCCGTTCAAAGCGGCATTGACGGATTTCTGGTCGTGGACCTGCCGTTCGAAGAAGCCGAGGAGCTTTGCAAACCCATGCGCTCATACAACCTGGTTTTCATCCAGCTCATCGCCCCGACCACCTCGCAACAGCGCGCCATGAAACTGCTGGCCGACGCCGACGGGTTCGTGTATTACATAATGGTCAAGGGCGTGACCGGAAAACGCAAGAGGCTTGACTCCAGGAGCATAGCCGCGCATATGGCGGAACTGCGCAGGATAGCTAAAATACCCATCGCGGCCGGGTTCGGCATCGGCAGCGTGGCGCAGGCCCGCGCCGCGGCGAAACACGCGGACGCCATCGTAGTGGGCAGCGCGCTGATCGAGGCGGCCCGGAACAACAACCTTGAACGATTCGTCCGCGACTTGGCGTCCGTTGTCCATTAATCATGAGCTTGAAAGTCTGTAAATTCGGCGGAACATCCCTCGCAACCAGGGCGCAGGCGGAAAAATGCCTGGACATAGTGTTGTCGGACAAATCCAGGAAATTCATGGTGGTTTCCGCCCCGGGCGCGCGTTTCAGCGGCGACATAAAAATCACGGATCTTCTCATCCGTTCCGCGGAGGAATTCAAGCTTTCCGGAAAATCAAAATCCGCGGAAGAGGTCATTTCCAGATTCAAGGAGATCATTCCGGAGGATAATTCCCTCGTCGCCAGCCTGAGCGACGAACTGCAATCCAGGCTTGCGAAAACCGATGCTTCCAATTATGTGGAAAGCCTCAAGGCGTTCGGAGAATACGCCTCCGGCCGCGTAATCGCCGGCATTTTGAAGGGAAAAGGGATCAATGCCGAATGCATTGATCCCATGGAGTTCGGGCCTATAATCCTGGGGAACGGCCATAATGCCAAGCCGGATCCAAGATGTTACAAGAGAATGAACAAGGCTTTCAAGTCGCATAAAAACATCGCAATAGCCGTCATTCCGGGTTTCTACGGATATGACAAGTCCGGCATGCTGGTGACCCTGCCCCGCGGCGGAAGCGATACCAGCGGGGCCATGGTAGCCTGCGCCGCCGGAGCCGACACATACGAAAACTGGACCGACGAGGACGGACTGCGCAGGGCCGATCCAAGGATCGTCGCCAATGCGGCCACCATTCCGGAAATGACCTATGACGAAGCCCGGGAACTGGCCTATATGGGCTTCAAGCTGCAGGATGCCTGCTTCGAGCCGATCAAGGGAAAAGGAATAGTTTTGGCCGTCAAAAACACCAATAATCCCGCGCATCCGGGAACCAGGATCGTGGACGCGCGGGAATCCGGACCTGACGAAAGAATCGTGGGCATCGCCTGCGAAAGGAATTTCGTCGCGATCGGAATGCGCAAGATGTACATTGACAAGGAAGTCGGTTTCGGACGCAAGATGCTGAGCGTATCGGAAAAGATGAGGTTGCCCTATGAACACACGCTTGACGGCGTTGACAGCGTTTCGCTTGTGCTTGCGAAAAAATATCTGAAGGAGAAGGACGCGCTGGATACGGTGATCGCCAGGCTGAAAAAAGCATGCCGTCCGGAACAGACGATGACCCGTGACATGGCCTTGGTTTCAGTCGCAGGACTCGGCATGAAAAACCATTTTGACGTCCATGCCCGCACTTTCGCCGCGCTGGCCGGGCAAAAGATAGCAGTGCGGATGATTGACGAGGGCGCGGACGACCTGAGCTTCTTCATCGGAGTGGACAACGAAAGGGCGCCCGACGCGGTCAAGGCCATCTATTCAGAATTCTTCCCCGGTTAAGAGCCCCAGTTCATCCAACAGGGCGCATCTGCGAGTTCTGGCGCTTGACACTTTGAAACGACAAGGAAGTTCAATATTCATGTAGGGCCGCCGCTTGCGGCGCGCCGTCCGTGCATGGCGAGCTGACGGCCTCTGGCAAGCAGAGGCCCTACATCGGATTTACCAGCTTGAACATGCGAAATTCGGATTTCGGATTTGGGTATAGCCCGCCTTGGCCCAAATGGAAATTCGGAAAATACCAAAACTCGCAGATGCGCCCAATCCAATAAGATGTAGCGCAATATACTGTCGCGCAATATACTTGACAAATCGCCTGTTTTTCAATATTAGTGGAGTCTTTTGCGGCAAAACAGATGAATCCGTTCATTACATACGCATTATTGTCAATTTATACGTTTCTGCTGCTTATACTGACGTTTTACGCCTTCCACGCCTATCTGATGGTCTTTCTGTATAAAAAACGTTCCAAAAATCCAGTTGTGGTCGCGATACCGAAAGAGTGGCCGAAAGTCACCGTGCAACTGCCGATTTTCAACGAACAATACGTGGTCGAACGGCTGATTCGCAGCATCTGCCGGTTGGATTATCCGCGCGACAAGCTTGAAATCCAGGTGCTGGATGATTCCACCGATGAAACCCGCGCCATTGCCACGCGCCTGGCGGACGATTACCGCAAGGAAGGCCTTGACATTCAATATCTGCACCGCACCGATCGGAGCGGGTTCAAGGCCAGCGCTCTGAAAAAGGGGCTTGAATCGGCAAAAGGAGAGTTCATCGCCATTTTCGACGCCGATTTCCTGCCACAGCCGGACTTCCTGAAAAAAATGGTGCCTCATTTCAACGCCGATAATATCGGCGTGGTGCAGGCGCGCTGGGGACACCTGAACGGCAACATGTCGCTGCTGACCAGGAGCCAGACCATAGGACTGGACGCCCACTTCGTCATCGAGCACAGCGCCCGCAACGCCAATGACATTTTCATAAATTTCAACGGCACGGCCGGAATCTGGCGCAAGAAAACCATAATAGACGCAGGCAATTGGCACGACGACACCTTGACCGAAGACATTGACCTTTCCTACCGCGCGCAACTGGCCGGATGGAAATTCGTCTACGTGAACGACGTCGTCTGCCCGGCCGAAGTTCCGGCCGAGGTGAACGGACTGAAAACGCAGCAATATCGCTGGGCCAAGGGTGCCATCCAGACGGCCATAAAACTGCTGCCGCAAATCTGGAAAAGCGAAAAATTGTCGCCTCTCATGAAATTCGAGGCCACGGTGCATCTAACCAACCACATGGTTTTCCCGGTGCTGCTCATGCTGGCATTCCTGATTTTCCCCATCCTGGCAGTCAGAATCAACTGTCCGGGAACCAACACGTTTTTCGCCGTCATTTCCGTGTTCACCATCAATGCCTTCAGTTATCCGCTGTTCTATCTCTACGCCCAGAGGGAAATTTATCCGGACTGGAAACGGCGCATCCTGTTTTTACCGGTATTGATGGCCGGGGCGGTCGGCCTGACGGTCATAAACACGAAAGCCGTGATCAGCGCCGTGATGGGACGTAAAAGCAAATTTACGCGCACGCCCAAGTATGACCTGACGGACAGCAGATCGAAATCGTGGCGGGGCAAGGGGTATCGCATGCAATTCAGCGCCACGGCCCTGATCGAGTTTCTGCTCTTTCTTTACATCACGGCCAGCCTCTTTTACGCCTTTCACAGCATCCAGTACATGGCCATCCCGTTCATCCTCTTCTACTGGTTCGGCTTCGCCTTCATCAGCAGCCTCTCCCTGCTCCACGCCATAAAAAACTGATTCCCTCCAGTCAGTGTTTACCAACACGACTTTCGCCACGGACTGAAAAGGGACCGAATTGGCGGGATTGATCGAACGTATATGGTTCCATCAGACACCTATTCCACCACCGCTTTCAACAACGCGTCTGGGGAGTCGGAATAGAACTCGATGCTGATCTTGGTTGCCAGCTCGTCAGGGAGGTCAAAAAGTTGTCGACGGGCAGAGATAGGCATCAGGAGTGTACTTGCGCCTTTCTCTACCGCCAGTTCCGCAATCGCCACCGGATTGGTGAGTAATTCCACGGAACCGCCGAGGTTAAGGGCGCCAACTATAATGAGACCGCCCTTGGTGCTCTTCTCAATCAGGGCACCACAGAGAGCGATTAAGACAGCCAAACCAAGCCCCTGGCCGGATGTGTCCATGTCCATCGAGCGAAGTTGGACGGAGAATTCGTGCGCTCGTGGATCACGATCGCCGACTAAGCCCTTGGCACGGGTATAAATGTTTTGCTCACCGTACCGAACACTTTCCCGGAACGCCGGTGGCACAGGCGCATTAAGAATCTTAACCCCTCCGCCTGGCCCGGCTGTGGCTTCGATTCGATAGAGTGCAGGGGAAGCCCCGTTGCCGCCCGGACTGATCGACCAGACTTGACCTGGCGGCAAAGGATCGGAATCTATTGCCTGATCACTGTGAAGTTCAGGGGTAGAGACAAATTGTTCCACGCCATCAACGCCCATGTGGAAACTGAAATGAGTGTTCCGGAATTCTGTTTTCAGGATGCGCTTCTGCTGTTCCTTGACCCGTCGGCGAACTTCAAGTGCCGCGCGAACGATGGCTTCCATATCTTGATCAGGAATAGGCATAGCAGGATCAGGGTATAGGAGTTTTATCAATCCGCTAACGGTCTTACTTACGGCCTCAATGTCACGACCACTCAAGGCGCCACCCCAGTTGACTCTGCCTTGTAAAGCGGAAAGGCGGCTTCCCACGCGCAGTTTTGTCCAGCATTCAGCCAGAAAGTCGCTCACCAAGCCAAAATGATTGGTTAGATGTTCGTGTGGATTTAGCTTCGGGAAATCCCATCCGGGAATATAGGAATGAATTCGATCCATAAATGCAGTGTCATCTTGCATCTCCGGCGGAAGCGGACTGAATAAATGGCCTATGCGCTGTTGCTGCTGCACGTCCACATCAAAGTTGCCAACCGTTACTATGCCGCCAAAAGCACGGATACTCTCCTTGCCACGGGAAAATTCACCGGCTGCCATGTACCCTTTCATGATGTTAACGCCGTCTTTTTGATCAAAAGAAATGCCTGATACCTCGTCAAAACACACAACATCGTAATGGCAAACGAGACCACGCTGGCCGTTGCTGTTATTAACGAACATTTTGGCGACAGTTGCCTTCCCGCCGGAAATCAAGTGGGAGTATGGCGATATTTGTTGGAATAGATGGCTCTTGCCGGTTCCGCGCGGCCCCAGTTCAACCATATTGTAGTTTCGCTCAACGAACGGGACCATTCGAAGGAGTGCGACCCACTTGGCTCGATCAGACAATGTGCCAGGTTCTAAGCCGATGGAACGAATGAGCAAGTTTTTCCATTCTTCGATTGTGAAATTGCTGCGAGCTTTCTCAAGCGTTGTGAGCACATCCGGCTTTGATAATTGTATCGGCCTCAAGGCGTCTATGGCAAATGGTCGGCCATTCTTCTCTTGGGCTATAGCAGCGTCATAGCTCAAGGTAACTTCGGCATAAAATCCGTCCGTCAACATCCTCTCGTGTTCATGAACCAACTTGTCATCAATCCTGACATCACGTATGCCAACACTGGGCAATTCTGCGATAAAACAGTCATTCTTGGAATCCAGACGGGTCTTAACCAAGTCAATTAGCTTAACGGAACCTTTCTCCCGCGATCTGGCTTTGAATAATTCTTCCTCGCCCGAACGTACCGTTCGGTCTTTTAATTGCCTTTCAACGACTTGTAATCCTTCTTCTGTTTCCTTTTCGTTGGTCGTCGCACAATACCTGCCAAGAAGGAACTCCACCACATATGTTGGCACTGGGTATTGCCGACTATATTTTCTAACAAGGTCTTTTCGGACCAGATAGCCTTCAAACGCTGACGCAGAAAGCTGGTCAAGCGCATCGAGTTTAATTGTCATGATTCACCTCCAACAGTTGTGGGCTGCTTCGCAAGAACACGGCCCGTCGGATCAAATACAACCATATTTACTACTGTGCCGGCCAGGGTGTCGTCTTCAACCAGCAACCCGGCACGCCCATCGGCATCAAAAAATTTCGGATTGGCAAGGCTGGATGCAGGATCATTCGCCTTGGTTCGGAGATCGGCGGCAAGGCCGGCAACTATCGGTTCAATTATAACCCGGCATCTCATGCCTACCCACTGGACATCTTTTAGGGATACAGAAACTGCCCCTGCCGCACGATCCGAGCGAAGTGTAATTTCAGGAATCAGGCATTCCTGAAGACTAAGGCCGCCATGCGCGAAGTCGTTTCCTTTCCCGAAACAAGAAACGCCCGGACCATGGGCAAAATAGAACCCGGCATTCCAATGCCATTGTGCAACTGGGATAGTTACCCTGGCACCTTCCTTGATTGCGGCACAACGGCTCCATTTGGATTCTGTGAGATACTTCGGAAGCGACGTTACAGGCAAACCGCCAGGGACAAGCAACCATCCGTGATCAGTAATGACCCGAACGCTCTTCCAGCCGGCATCAAGGATTTGCACAACTCGCTCAAGAAGAAGTTCCATTTGTTCTTCAAGTTGCGCTGATAACTTGGCTTGCAAAGTGTGGCCGAGTTTGTCGAATTCTCCGAATTCAGTCCATGCCTTGGCATTGTCTGGTCGAGGGTCGCCGGTTTCTGTCTGGCCAAGAATCTGGTAACCGGCGTCTATCAGAAGTTGTCTGAATTTATCCGCGGTGAGAGTAACACCGGCCTTTTCAATTTCCGGTTGAAAATCCTGCGTTTGTGAAGAACCGCCAAGTTCACTTGAGACCGGGGATACTGCGGGTTTAGCGGTACCGGTGACTGTCGGTAGCGCCGCCCAGAGATGTTTCACCTGCGCCCGTAGCTGCCGTCCTTCAGCAAGCGATGCAAGGCGATGACCCAAATCAAATCTCAACCCGTCGCAAAAGAGAATGCATTCCCGATGGCCGTAAGATGCCGCCGTCTCTTTGACCTTCATTGCGTCGGGTAGTTCATGACCTGTCATCGTTTCCTGAAAACGGCGTGCTGAATCATCAAGCCATGTGAGATAGACAGCGCGAATTGCCGATGTCACAGCAAGAATATCATCCGCAGTTTTCACAGCGCTAAGCGCTTTTAGAGCGGAATCATCCGCAAGAAAGCCGGATTGGACATAAAGTTCAGCCATGCTGTCAGGAGAGTCGCCACCCAGACTATGTTCTGTCTGTTTCGCCAAAACAGCCAAGTTCCCCATTGCGTTGGCTAAAGGTGTGCGACCGAGCTTGGACCAAACCCAACTTCTGCGCTCGCCATGTTCCCCTTCCAGGGAAATAATTCTTTTTCGGGCGTCAGCAGGTGTCATTGTAGAAAGCTCGGAAAGAGCATCGCGCAGGGATGTTTCGGCCTTATCATTTTCAGTAGGCCATGGTTCACGGTCAAAGATCAACGAAGAAGGCTTTGCGCGACGAAGCAAATCCGGAACACCAGGATAAAGCGCTGGTGATTCGGCATATCTCTGCCATACAGTCAACCAGGCATCTTGCCGCATTCCAAGTTTTTCGCCACCCACAACTTCACCATCCTTGACAGGATCAAAGGCGTATTCCGCTTTGCATCGGGAACAAAAAGCCGTCCATTTTGCTGAATCCCATTCTGAGCGTGTGGCGGCTGGACTGCTAAGCCAAAGCAAGAGATCCCGGATCGTGTCGCCGATCATCAATTTGTCAAAATCTTCGGCCTCAAGTCGTTTTCCGCGAAGACCTGACAAGGGAGTTGTCGCTAGAACACTTAAAGAACCGAGCACGGCCTGACGCGTCGTTTGATCGCGAGAAACATCGAGCGCCAAGCCGCCGTCTTCAGTGATCAGAAACGCTTCAATGGTCCAATCCCTGCCATTAACTTGAGTCCAGACAACGCCACGATATTGCAGTTCGACCAAGGGTTTGAGCTCGTCAGGACATTCTTCTGCGGCACGAAGTGTCTGCCGGCTCACATTGGGCATATAGATCACGGGGATAATCCCTTCAGGACACTTCACTTCTGGAAGTGATCGCTCAATCACGCACCGCAACCAGATAGCGGGGCCTGTCTTTTGATCCGGGGCATAGGGACCAAGAATGAAGAGTTCCGGCATCAGAGGCTTGAGTTTGTTGACGAGAGGTTGCCACTGGCCGTCGGCATCTGTCCAGAGAATGGCCGCCGGCGCTGTTGCATCACTTGAATTGTAGCGTGTGGCTATCGTCAGAGACTGCCGCACGGCCTCAAGTAATGTCGGAGGTACTTGTGTCGTGTTCTTCATGCGCCGGTCTCTGAAGATATAACGGCTGGAATGATCGTTTTGAGGTAATCCTCCGTTTCTTGGAATACCGGATTTTTGCCTGTTCTTTGCTGAACGATAGGCATGACTTTATTGCGAATCCCCATGCCGCGTGCGTCCACATAGCCATAGTCACGGAGAACATCCACGATCAGCGGATTGCGCGGCGAGCGTTGACCTGCAATCATTTTTTCGATCGTCATAGTGTTGGGCAGTGGCCCAGGGCTGGTCAGTTCCAGTTTATCTGAATAAACAATCAGTTCAATGTCAGTGAAACGTGTCCAGTCGCGGTGGGCGAGAGCGTTGACAAGGACTTCACGTATAACCTCGCGAGAGAATCGTGGCACGCTGTTCTTGCGCAAACCCTCAATAATTACATCTTGTTCTTCGACGATAAATGGTTTAAGCACCGTATCTAAATTCTCAATAAGTCCGGCGCTTGTGCATACCCGCCCGCTGTCGGTAGAGGTTGTCCATAGAGCCGTCAGTGGACCATCGAGAATTTCGTCATACCGTGCGGCATATGTCTTGTCTGTGCCATTGAAGATCATCAGCCGAACCCCTGCCTGTCGTAGAAATCGTCGCGGGGCATGTCCAAACAGCAGAACTCCGGCAATTGTGCATACCGACGTGCTTCCGGGCCCCTCGGTCATGAACCCCAAAGCGGACAACCGGTGAATCCATTCTGTTTCCAATTGTGGTAGCGCAACATCTCGCATGACATGCTGCAGGTAGTCGGAAAGTCGCTGACGGTCAAGCGCCTCGATCATGGCTCCAGACACCGGAAGCAGTTCAGTGTGAAGCATGCCTCCCGCCTGATGAAGACGTGCTTGTTGTTCTCGCGTAGCTCTCCTTGAAGTGGTGCCAATTCGAATGTAAATCTCCTCGCGCCCCTCGTGCCTGAGGACATACGGCTTGCTGGAACCTTCGGTGAAAGTAATCACCGCAACTCGTTTACCGTCGTCCATCACCACCTCTTCGTAGAACGGCAGAATCATTGGATGAATTTTGGCGGCAAATATGTTCATGACCCACTCTTCGAGTTGCGGACGTTGGATTCCACTGATGGCTCCATCATCTTCCACGCCTAAGAGAAGTCTGCCGCCTTTGAAGTTGACCATGGCAACGATTTCCTTCGCAACCTGTTCCGGACGCACGTCGTCGCGTTTAAACTCAATACCGGAGTTCTCACCAGACGCAATAATTTCAAGTAATTCTGTCTTTAGCATCGTACACCTCCATCGCTAAACCCGTACTTCTCACTTCGTTGGATAAAGGCCTCTCGCCCGCCCTCAAGGATGGATGCAGCCTGCGCGCGTATCTCAGGCACATCCACCGCCCCCTGAAACTCTTCCGGCATTGTGGCTTGACGATCCTTGGCCTGAAGCACGCCGATCCATTCTGCGTCGCCAAATACCGGAATGTTCGCGTTGTGAGTCGCAAAGATGAACTGTCGTCCAAGTTTTGCGTTTCGGATTTCGCTGACAATGCGATCCGCAATAAACGCGTTGTCCAGGTTGTCTTCCGGTTGATCCACGATCAAGGGATCCCGGTTGTCCAGAAGGAGAAGATGCAGAACGGCCGTGCACTGTTGGCCCGTGGAAAGTCTATCCATGACTTGATATACCGGATTATCGCCATGCGCCACGTTTAACTCCAATCGGATAATGTCTGGTAATTCCAGGGCTTCAAGCTCAAGCAGCTTGCCTTCCGGCAGTTTTATCAGTGACGCCGCAACGGCGGGAGTGATGCCCCAACCGGCGTTCTTAAGCGCATCCGATCCTTGTCGAATCGTTTGTGCCAGTTTCACGGGTGAAAAGTCATCTGCATCATCGACCCAGCGCAAACGTGCTTCACCAACGCCCTCCAGATTGCAGCTCAGGAAGAAGTCCTTCAGAGGAATTCGGTTTGCGGCATGGTCAATAGACGGCTTCAGTTTCCCTTCCAATTTCTTTCGTAACGTCTTCAATTCCCTATCTATTTCCGCAGCCATGTCGGCAACTGACTTGGAGAGATCGGCCAGCAGGTTATCTCTTTCTTTGCGTAACTCATCAACCAGTTGTTGACGAGTATCTCGCCCTGATTTCAGGGGGCGAATCTGTTCAATATCCTTGAGTACCTGTTGGTAGGCTGAGCCAATTTCCCGGCCAGTCCGGCCTTCAAAGGCAGGAATTTTCGAGAAGTCCTTTTCCAGAGCCTCTTCGCTCTCCGCAATAGATTTTAACAATGCATCGCGTGACTGTGTTATGCCTTTGTTTACAGCCTCTGTCTTCACCTGAGCCGCGGATATCAAGGACTCCAATTCATTTCGAAGTCCTGTCAAGTGTTGGCGGATGACTTTCAGTTGCTCCGCATGCGGGAGCTCTTTAACAGCATCATCACCGAGAAAAGCTGCATCAGGCAGCGCATCGCTCAGATTTGTCAGCGCATCATCCAGATTTCGCTGTTCTTCCTGAACTCGCGTAAGCAGCTGCTTCTCCTTTTCGAGTTTTGGGACCACCCCCAACTTCTGGCCCAGACCAATATCTTGAAATTGTTTGGCTTGCTCTTCGAGCTTCGGCAGGCGCGCTACTTGGGTTTCAACCTCTGCCAACTTTCCGCGCGCGTCCATCAGGTGTTTTGCATTGGCAAGCAGGCGTTCCCGAATCTCGCTGCGCTTCTGCTCTGTCGACACGCCGCTGGAAATGAATCGTCGCAACAGACGCGTCAGCCCGCCGGCATCCTGGGCGATCTCAAAAATCTCGTTCTGCCCGAATATTTCCAGTCGTGGAAGAAGATCTGCTGGTGTAAAAGTGGAAGTGTTTCCAGCTTCATCGCGAACAACGGTGGCCTCGCCATATCGTCTGGACACCGTGAACTTCCTGCCTTGCATCGCGAAGGCCCGAATCTCGATTTCCACACGACCAGCGCCGAGATTCTGTTTGACAATTTCTCGGTGTGTACGTTTCGCCCGTTCACTTATTGGTTCCTGATCCATGGCATAACGGATGCATTCCAGAAGGGTTGTTTTACCCGTACCGCGGCCACCAATGACGGCATCGAGATGCCCCGACCAACGAATATCCACGCCGTCAAGATATCCGCCAGTAAAACGTATACGTTCCAGGCATGAGAAGTAGCGTTCTTGTCGGTCACTCAGCAGGCGAACCCTTGACTCCGGGTCAAGGAATGCCTGTTTGAATGCGTCGAAACCAGGTTCGGTCATTCGGACAAGACAGCAGGTTTGTGGAAAGCGAAGATCAGACGGCTCCATAACGTCACGTGCATTCAGAATACCTATCGGACGTTCACGCTTATAGCCGGGATCCTTGTTGAGGAGTATCTGACGATAAGCGTTCCCTTCTTCGTTTTTCAATTCTTCCAACGCGCCGGGTATCTGAGCCGCCTTCAGAAGAGGGTTCTGCCAGACGTGATTCAGTTTCCGCTGTAACACTCCGCTCTCTTCCGTGCAATGAGCAGCATAGACACAGCCACCCAGATCGTTCACCTTGGCCAGCAACTGCTCTGCACTCAATTTGGACGGCCTGATGCCGTCAGCAGTATCCAAGAGTTCAAGATTCCCAAGATATCGCTCCATCATCTGTTTGGATGTTGTTTCAGGGAAAAGGCAGACAAAATGGGTCTTTTCCGAAGATGCGATTTCGAATCCCGGGAAAACCGTTATGCCGCCCTTCTGGAGAATGTCCCTAAGAGCATCCAACGTGCTGACATTTCCGTGGTCAGCTATGCCTACCACGCGGATACCCTCGGACTGACAAACCTGCAGGACTTCCGCGTTATAGGTATTTTCATCCAAACCATGGTCTTTTTTGCGGTATTTCCTTGAATAGTCCCAAGGATTGACCTGTAACGCACATTTCCAGAATCGTGCATATCTGACATTGCTCATTTCATACCTCCTTCACTTAAGACTCTCGTGCTTTGCGTTTCATCTCATTCGTGTAATGGCAATCGTTCCAGCGATTGCCGTCGAATTCTTTGCCGCCTTTGAAATCGGTGGTCTTTTCATCCCAGCCCCAGAACCAGGGGAATTCGGCATTGGGCCGGCTGGGTTCCTTGCCGCGATCTTTTTCCCATTTAATCTTCACGCGCTTCCTCAGAATGTCGGCAATCGCGAACGGACGGATGTTCAGACGGACCCCGTCATTGATGTCAGGTTCCCAGCCGATGGGTTGCTCGGCAAGTGCCTTCCAACGGACGAAGATATCGTGTGGCGGCTCGCCTTCGAGAATCGCTTCGAGTTTGGCCTTGAGTTCCTGGGCGGCGGCAAGGCGTTCTTCCGCACCGCCTTCACCGCGTTTGACACCGTCCTTCTGGCGGGTGATCCAGTCATTCAGGTAACTGTGAGTCAGACTTTCAAGGACCTTGCGCCCCTTGCCCTTGTCTTCAGCCAGTTTGTGATAGTTCACCAGTGCGTGGAATCCGTCCCGCTTGCTGCCATCCCAGATGTGCCAGATGAATGGCCGGTGATAGAATAACTGGCAGTGCTCTTCGAAGAACTCGTTTCGGAGCCAATCATCAAGGTCACAATCCGATTTGATGTCACAAGCGGTCAACATTTCTAATAAGCGATCTGCCGCAGGCGGTTCACCACGTACGGATGGAATGCAGACAATACCGTCTTCGTCCTCCAATTTCTCAAGATCATCGGGTTTCAACGCTGGGCAGTCTGGAAAACTCGATCCGGTCTGGCGGGGCCAATTATAGCCAAGCAACCGTGCTACGGCCACATGTAGCGACTGGTCGGAATCTTTTGGATGCCCATTGAATAGCCATTGTGTTGGATCATCCGAGTGGGGCTTCGGTAAACCGTGCGGATATTTCTCCGTCGCCACTTTTTGCCAGTATGCAAGGTCAAAAGGCACCTTTAAATATGTTCCCACCGGCTTATAGACAGCTGGGTTTACTCCCTGCACAGCCAGATTGAACTCCTCCGAATTGCAGTAACACCAGACGGCAGGCAATAATCTGTTATCGCGCAAGACGAGAGTCCCGCCACTCTTGCCAAACAATTCTCCGCAGTAAAGAGTGCACCTTGCCTCTCTCATCTGAGTTATTCGGATGCCGCAATTACCAAGAACTTTTACTCCATTCATTTTCTCAGAAGGAAAGTTGTGTGCCGCTTCATAGTGCCTCAATATTCCCTCACCATTCTCCCAAAATACAAAATCCTCGCGTCCAGCAAAATGGGCAGGCACCACCACATTCTGAATGAACGGGACCCATTTACCATCAACCAAATTCACTTCCCAGAATTTCGCCACAAATCGTACTGAATCGCCCGTTGACAACCCCTCAATACAACACGCATAATTACCAAGCAACTTTTCGCCACTCATTTTCTCGAACTTGATGATAGCATCAGGGTTCTGAAGTTGTTCCGATTGGCTACACCTAATCAAATGTTGCGAGAGCAAGCGTAGCGCCTTCCCATCAGGCTCTCTTGGTTCAGGGATTTCACAACCCCAGAAATAGTTAGCCACATTCGGAACTTGCTTCGAAATCCCAACGAGAATTACATAGGCACCTGCCGCCTTAGAACTTGTAAAACCGCCTTCCCCTAGACGAATAAGAATATTGAACGTTCTCTTCTCTAATAATTCACGCCGTTGCGCCGTGTACCTAGCCTGCGATAGCCAGTTTTGTGGTGTGACAATTTCCACGGTTCCTTGACTTTCCGCGAACTCAAGACAACGCTCCAAGAAAGCGTTCGCCAGATCATATTTTGCTTTGGGATAGACGTTTTCGCAGAACTCTCTCAGATACATATTCTGGTCGCCTCGTCCGAGATAAGGCACATTCGTAGCAACGAGCGTAAACCGGCCAGCGAGAATCTCCGCCGCCTTTGCTAAACCGCATGCAATCACTACCATCTCGTGACTTACGTCGTCTCCGGCCTCCTGCGCAAACGCCTTCTCCAGCAATGGCTGCAACTTATGGAATGCGGCCACCAACAAATCACCTTCTCCGGTACGTGGATTGATAAGACTGCCAAGGATCGGTGCCTTCTGGAACAACTCGTACAAACGTTCCATACCGCGCTGGAGGCTTTCTTTGTCGCCTGCCAGTTTCAGCCACTCCTCCTTCTTTGTATTTGGGGCCAGGCCTGAACAGGCAATATTCATCTCCGGCAGGGCGCAGTGGCCGACGCGCCGCCATGCTGCGAGGGCAAGGTTGAACGCGCCGATTTGAGTACAGCGCGGATCAATCTCCAAACCGAACAGGTTGTCGCGAATGACGGCATCTACAGCCTCTGTTTGTTTCAGGCCTTCCTCAGCCATCCGCAGGGCTACCAGTCGTTCGAACATGGCGACCACAAAATGTCCGCTACCCATGCACGGATCGAGACATTTGAGTTCCTTTGCCGTCTTAGGCCAGCCATCGAATGTGCCCGCGGCAGGGCGCCAAGATATTTTCGATTTTTGATTGCCGATTTCCGATTTGTTGTCGGAATTATCGGTTTGGATGAAGCGGAGATATTTCCACTCCGCACCCGGCAGGGCAACGGCACGGCGGAGTTCGTCCTCACTCTTGGCTTTTTCTGCGAGTTTGGGGTTGGCGGCAAGAACCTTGCCGGCATGCCAGGCACCCAGAGTGTTATCGAGCAGGAAGTCCACCATGTAGTCCTCGGTGAACAACTGGGTGACGGCAGGTAGTTCATCAGCGCCGATCTTGTCGCCGGAAGCGTTGATCTGGTACTTCTTCTCTGTCTGCCAGAACTGGTAGCACCATCCCAGCGAGTCGTTAGCGGTGAAAACATCGGTTGGCAGATTGTCGAGTAGATTTTCCAGTTTGAGCAGGTGTTCCTTCGCCAGGGGTATCTGTAGGATCGGATCGTCGGGCCGGAATATCTGCGGGAGCATTCTTTGGGCGAAGCGCCCGGCAAGAGTCCAGAGGTCAGTCTTCTCGTCCTTTGCCAACTCTCTGCACTCGTCGAGGCTGACGGCGACACCTTCATCGGGTTCGATCAAAAGCGCATTCTCCGCAAGGAATCGGGCAAACAGCATCCGATGCCAATGCTCATAGGCGCATTCATGGGCGATGTGTGCCAAGTCGAGTTTTCCGGCTTTATCCTGTTTGTCCCCAAGTTGCCGCGCCCTGGCGCGAATTTGATTCCTGAGTTGGCGCTGTTCAGGCGACATGTGGCCATAAGGCTCATGGTGCTGAACGGCCAACGTCTCAAGCGCGGCCCTTGCCCCTTCCTCGGCAATCCGCCTTGCCTCAACGACCGTTCGCTCCAGCTTATTCCGCAGTTCTGTAGATAGTGTTGCCATGGAAATTCCTATGCCCAGGATGGCGGGCACTTCAATTTGAACCCGTCAATGTATGTAATTACACGCTGCATATGAGCCTCCGCGGCGGGCGCCCTGGAGAATATGAATTTTTCTCTTGCATGCTATATCCCAATTTCGTAGTATACGTTCAGTTTTTAGCCCCGCTAGTGATAGCATCACTGGCTTGACGTCCCGCCGCAAGGCGGGACGTTTCTTTTTATCCCCCTAACTTCAATTCCTCATACGGTTTTCGTATCGCGATATTCTTTACGTTGCGTTTCGTTTGTTCCTCCAAAACGCCTTCCGAAATTAAAGTTTTCACCCAGTCTTGTGCTTGAGGCTTTCTAACTTTCAAAACATTAGCCAGGCCAGTCAGTGTCTTTGGTTTATCCAAGGCCGCGATGATCAGCGGTTTTACTGCCTCCAGCACGGAACATAGGGCGGAGGCAACCGGTTGAGTGGCTGCAAGCGAAGGTTCTTTGACCATTGCCGGCTGAATCAGACTTTGATCATCATACTTCGTTTCAACTGGCGGTGAGACTGGCGGTATTACAGACTTCTTCGTCACGTCTTTCGCAGGTTCAAATTGCAGTGCCTGAGGGATGATCTTTGCGCGAACCGCTTTCTCCAATGCATCGCGTATGCTGTTGGTGAACCCGTCCACGGGAAACGCCAGAGCGCCAATCTTCAGAAGCTCCCGGTTTCCCTTAGGTGCGCCTGATTCACTTCGGACAAATACAGTGCGGCCCGATTCTCGTTTCAGTTCTTCCTTTGCGCCTTCCCATGTGCCGCCTTTCTGAAAATCGGAACTGACAACCAAGCCGTATTCGGCAAGCGCATAAATCAGCTTGTTTCGCCCCATGGCGTTTCCAACATTGAATCCGGCTTCAGGATGGTAAGGCGAAATCAGGAGCAGTCGTCCATCGGCCAACGCATCACGCGCATCGCGCGCAACGCTACGTCGAAGAAGAGAATCGGCCAGAACACACAAGACCGTGCCGCCGTTTTCCAACGCGCTCAGCATCGCTATCTGATCAACCCCACGCGCGCCGCCTGAGACAACCGGCATTCCGTCCCTTGCACAGTGCTCTGCCGCTTTACAGGCAAAGGTCTCTCCGGCAGCGTCTACATCCCTTGAGCCAACTATTGCCAGGCCGCCCCCTTGTAGTAGAGATCGTTCTCCAGCGCCAAACAGGATTGGGGGAGCTTTATCTTTCAAATGGGTCTTGTACCGCGCGGGATAATCGGGATCACTTCTACAGATAACCCAGATGCCGCTCTGATTCCATTTTTCCACCGCAAATCCAAGTTTTACGCCGCGTTTCAGCAAATCCAGCAAGCCTTGCTGATCAAGGCCGGTTCCTTGTGCCATTTGGAGCGCCCGGTCATCTGCAAGCAAATCTGCCGGCCGCAGTTTATTTTCCAGTAGCCAGCGAACGACAGTGTTGTAGTCGCGCTGATTCAATGGTTCAACGCCGCTGTCGCCGCCCAGATGCCCGCACAACAACAGAATAGTCTTCGCGTCTTCACTCATAATATTCATATTACACCTCAATCCATTCGCGGTGAATTCAATGCCAATGCCAGCGGAAATACCGCAGGACATCCGGCTCGTCGCAGAACCGCAGCCGCCACGGTAAATGTCCATCCAGAGTCCGTCATGTCATCAATCAACAGGCAAGACCCCGCAGGCAGAGTGGCCTGGTCTACCACGAACACGCCATCCAGATTTTGAGCCTGTTGAAAACTGTTTTGCATCTCCTTCTGTGGAGGGTTGGCCTTAATCTTTTTCAGGCAATCATGAAAAGGCAAACCTAATGCCATGGCCAGTCGCTGAGCAAAATCAGGCACCAATTTCGGGCGATTCAAAGAAGGAATGCAGGTTACCCATTGAGGGGCAGGCGTAGGGTTCCATTGTTGAATCATCTCGATGCAAGCGCCGACCAACTCATCGTCAAAATGGTCGGCTTCATACTTGCCTGCGGCCACCAGCTGACCCCAGCCGGCATCCCGCCAGAGACACAGGGCTCGACCTTCCTGAGCGCAGAGAGCATCGCCGATTTTCCCAGTGAACCCGTATGTTGGTAGTGCGTTACCACTGGGCCACTGTTTCCGAGGCAACAAGGGTTGATGACTTCGTTTCAGGAAGATGGCCGCTCGATTCGCCAGATCATGATCGTATTCTGGCGAGAGAAGCGGTTGACCCTTGCATTCTGCACATTTGCCACAACGTCCGGCTTGTGGATCATCCAGGGCCTTTGCCAAAAACTCCATCAGGCACCCCTTGTGTGCCATGTATGCCTGCATCTGTGTTTGCTCCGCCCGGCGGATGGCGGTTATCGCATCAACATATGTTGCGTTGATGCGGTACGCCTTTGCGGCTGCCGTCACATTCCATTTCGCGCCGATCTTGGTGATGGGAGCGGGCAATTCTACGGAAAGGTACTTGAGGGCTTTCTCCAACTGCGAGTGCTTCAGATTGAGCCTTGACTCCAATTCCCGCACCGATAAGCCGCCATCAACCTTGTCCAATTCCCGGAGAATAACATCGACGTGTTTCTGTGGCGGGAATGCGCTATGGATGAAGAAATCCGCTATGTGGTCATCTTCCTCCCCGTGCATAAGTATACCGAATGCCTCATCGACAGCGCGACCTGCCCGGCCCACTTGTTGATAATAATGCACTACCGAAGCCGGACGCTGAAAGTGAATCACGAACCCCAGATCCGGCTTGTCGAAACCCATCCCAAGAGCAACGGTTGCAACCAGAACTTTAACTTCGTTCTTCAGTAATTGTTGTTCAAGCGTCTCGCGCTGCGGGGCTCCGCCGCCATCGTCCACCACATCCGCATGGTATGCCTCGGCTTTGATATCGTTGTTCCGCAACCAATCGGCCACACGTTCCGCGTCACGCTTTGTTAACGTATAAACAATGCCGCTGCTGGGCAGTGAGGGGATGACCTTTGCAAGCCACGCCATTCGAGCGGCTGGACTCTCCATCGTGATGTTCTGCAACTTGAGACTGTCGCGCACCAGAGGGCCGCGAACTAGTTGAATATCCTTACCGAACTGCGAGATGACATCGCGCACAACACGGTCATTGGCTGTCGCCGTGATGGCAAGTACAGGGATGTTGCCTGGCAATGCCTGGAGCACACGAACGATTCGCCGATAGTCTGGCCGAAAGTCGTGGCCCCAATCGGAAATACAGTGCGCCTCGTCCACGACAAACAACCCCACGCGTTCGGCAATATACGCCAAGACTTTCTCCCGAAACTTGTCGTTCGCTAAACGTTCCGGCGATACGAGTAAGATGTCGATCTTATTATCACGGAGTTCCTGCTCGATTCTGATCCAATCATCCGGGTTGGTGCTATTAATCGTCTCGGCGCGCACACCAATGCGTGCAGCCGCCTCCAATTGATTCCGCATCAGGGACAGTAAAGGAGAGATCAGCAAACTGACACCAGAACCGGCATTCCGCAGCAAGCGGGTAGCAAGGAAATAGACCATACTCTTGCCCCAGCCGGTGCGTTCGACAACGAGAAGCCGTCGGCGGTTCAGGATCGCTTCAACGCTTTCCCACTGTCCCGGCCTGAAATTTGCATCGGCCTGGCCTAGCGCAGTGCGCAGGTATGTCAATGCTTTCTCTCTCATAATGGTCTACCCGATAACAATCGGCCCTTTCTTGATCTTCTGCGTCAGTTCTTTCTCGGTTTCTCCGAGCCACACTTTCAAGTCTTCCGTGGTCTTGAGTGTTCCGCTGGCCAATCGGACGCTTTGGGTCTTGGGCTCAAGCAACTTGGCGGCGGCGAGGGCGGCATTTCTAAACTGCTGGGGCAATGCATCGGTCTTTGTTCGCCATGCGGCCAGAGAAGTATCACGAAGGCTTCGCAGAAGGCCGGTATCGTCGCCGATTGAGAGCGTGGGAACAGCCACGATACCAGACTCGGCAAGCACTTGCTCCCGTTGCGCCTTTGACAAAGATTTCCAGTTGTCGCATCCCGTCAAAGCATCCATCTCGCGCTCATGGACGGTCTTGAAATCACTGTGTGCGGCTTTGACGGCAGAACGCAGTACTCCTGCTATTGACTTGTGAATCTCGGGTAGAGGATCAGTGTCGTCGAGCAAACGGCGCTCTTCGACAATGGCGTCTGCTTGCTTTTGATAGTCGGTGGCATCCGGTAACCCCCTGGCCTGTTGGAGGAGTTCGGAGAGCGTCTGCCAGGATGGAAGGCGTTTGTCTGCAAGTTCTGCCAGGTCTTTCCACTCCTTGAGGTTCTTTTGGAGCTCGTCATGATCTTTTAGGATTGCCGCAAGTTGCTCGTTTCCGGCGAGAGAACGAAGGTTTTCAAATTGAGTGATGGGCGGCCTTGCCGGCAAGGGTGGTTCACCGCCGGCACGCTGACCGTATTCGCTCATCTTGGCAAGGAACTGACCGGCGACAACAAGTTCGTCATTGGGCTTGCATGTGAGGTCCGCGGCCTGGAACAGCTTGCGCAGTTTAATCTTGGCCTTGGCGTCAATGGTTACCGTCTCGGCCCTGAAGTCCGTCACGGATATCTTAGCCTGATCTAGTTGGCCCGTTGAAAGAATAGATCCCTTGTAGGCCGCCCTGATATGGCCCGTTGCGTGAAGTGTGATCAATGCTCCATCAACGGCATCACGAGGCCATCCGTAAGGAGCATTTTCAAACTTATCTCTGATCTCCTTGCCGCGTTTGCCTGCGCCAATCTCCGTAAGAACAGCGGAGCAAACAGGATGCTTTTCAGGCACATCTTTCCAGTCAATAGCTTGGAGCGCGTTGGTGTCATTATTCTTGGCTCGGTTAATGACGCTGGACCAGCGATGGTCATCGGCCTGCTTGAACTGGGGGAATAGACGGTCAAGAGCATCTTCAGCGGCAGACCGGACCTTTTCGACCAGATCAATGCCCATGACCTCGGATCCGCCGCCTTTGAACACTTTAGCGGAGTTGATGACATCCCGGATAATTCGATCCCGAGTGGCCTCAGCAGAATTCATCCGGGTGGTCATGGCATTGCGCGCCTCGGAACCCTCAGGCGTGGTGGGGATGCCCTTGAAATCAATGGTGGACTTGGCTGCCTCGTAGTCCAGGATGACTTTCTTGAGGTCATCCGCGCTGGATTTCTGAATATACACGTAGACGGTGGGACTCTCGGTCCCGGCTCTACGAGCATCACTGAGCACACCGCTCTCGTTCTCGCCCCAACCATCGCGAATCCAGACGGGGATTGTCTGCCCTTCGGCCTTGGGTTCCTCACTGCCATAAAACATGTGAATGTCCCGCACGGCTTTGCTGGCACCCTGGGTCAGTCGGAGTTCGGCAAGAACGTGGCTGCACTCGGAAGACAGTTGATTTGCCCTCTTACTGTTGAGAGTGGTCAGGTCACTATTGAGGCGGCTCTGCCGATTCCTGAACTCACGATCCCATTCACTGCTTTCACGAGTCTGGAGGCTGTATTCATCGTCTAACTTGATCAGTTTCCCGTCGTTGACGAGTTTGTCAAGGACTCGGGGAATATCCTGACGGAGTTTCGCGCCATCGTTTGCGAGATCCTCAACAAGCAAGTCCGCCAGCATTTCCGGGGTGGCCCTAACGCCAATGTCGGCAACGTTCTGGCGGGGTAACTTGCGAATTAGGAAGATGAGACCGCATAAGCGCTTCATGAGTTTGCCGTCGGCCCTGCCATCATCAAGAGTCCGAATGGTGTCGCCGATCTCGCGAAGCAGACAGCCCGACTGAACCATGCCAGCCTCCTGCTGATCATACAATCGATCAGCGGCAACAACAGTGCCAAGAGGACGTTCTGCAAGGTCTCTTATCGAATCATAGACCATCTTCAGTTGGGTACGGAGTTGGCTGGCCGTGCCCGGAACATCCACAGCTCGAAGGCATTGTTCCCAAAACCGGCGGCGTACAGGCAGGAGCGGATAGTCATCAACAATGAATTTCCGGTCTTCGCTACGGGGGCCGATCTTACTGCCTGCAAGTTGACGGTCAATTTCACCTGCATGGGCACTGATGGTATCTTCTATGACTTTGCGCTTGTCAGCCTTTTTAGCGAGAACAACTCGCCGGGTGACGGTCTCAACGTCCGCATCGGAGAGTTCGACGGTTACGGTAAAGCGATCACGCAGGCGTTGCAGAAGCGGTTCAGAACCAGCCAAGGCGGTCTGGCCCGCGCCGATGAGAAGAACACGACTATCAAGTTGTTTGCATAACGACTCCGTGATCATCTGGACATCCATAGACCGCTGAGCACTGTCTCCAATGTATAGTTGGATTTCATCAAGCACGATGACAGTGCAGGGTAATTTGCCGTCAACTGTTAAAACTTCACGAACAAGCCGGATAAATTCGGCATCCGTTACGTCATCTTGCATTGGGAATTGAGCACGTAGTGTAGCCCGGGCTTGTTTTTCATCTGTTGCAAAGTCCGGATCAGCCTTGAGCAAGGCTTTGGCAAGGACAGGACTGACATAGAGGTCGTGCAATTCGTTTAGAAAGTCCTTACCCGTAGTCTCAACGGATTTGCGGACCTTATCATAGATACCGTTTTTCATCAGCCAGAGGCAGAACTTAGCCTGTGGAAGCGACTCCGGGAGGCCTTTTGACCGGAAGATGATACCGAGTATCGCGAGTTGGACATGTTCTCCCCCACCGGCGGGAAGCGCACCAGCGGCTGCATGCATTCCACCACAACGCTTGCCGACGGTATCGAGTTCTTTAAGCACAGCTTTAATTTCATTTGGAAGGTGGGCAAGGCCACGAGCGGTAGCATTGTCTGAATCAAAAGACGTATCTACCCAGAGATGGCGGAGCATTTTTAGAAGATGTGATTTTCCACTGCCGAAGAAACCGCTTACCCAAGCAGCGGGTTGTGTTGGGGACTTGATATTGTCGATATATGACTCTAGAATCCGGATAATGCCGTCTTTGTATTGCCCTTCACAGACAAAATGTTCGAGCTCGTAACGGAGGGTCTCCATTTCCTTGGGAGTTGTTGCCTCGGATACGGCGGCTACACCATCATTCAATAACTTGGAAACAGCGGGGTCGCGCTGGAATAATTCTCTATTCTTCATGCTACTCACCTCCATTATGAAGAGTTATCGGCACGGCCAAATAGTTCCAGCCGTCTCGTGCATCGAGAAGTCTGTAGTTGTTGTTTTCAAATTCTCCAGGGAACAATAAAACAAGTCGCCCGCGAATATCATGTTCAACTTCTTTTAGGACAAGGGAAACGCGGGCAAATCCAAAAAGGCTTGCTACGCCAGAGACAGCAACAACGGAATCGTCATTAACGCTTTCTTTTGTTAGAGCACTGCGTAATTCACCAGCAGCATGCATAAGGAAATCCTTGCGCAGTTTCATCGCCAGATCAGAGGGCTCATCAAAGTAAACTTCGCGATATTCTGTATTTGCCATCCAATGGGCAAAAGTAGGGGTAAAATCAAAAACTGACCACGTATGATTGGCCTCTTTTGTGGCAATTTCGAATAAATCTAAACGGGCACGTAGACGGCGCTCCTCTGTTTTGGGATAAACAACAAAGATAGTCTTCTGAGTACCAGCCAAGTTGCGCTGCCAAGGGGCAGCGATATGATCCTTATACCGTGTAACCAATTCTTCAATCCGCGCCATAAAGGAGTTTCCTTTCCACGTCATTCAACAAGAGATCGAAGGACAAGGTAACGATGCCACCGGCCTGTTTTATATCCAGCAGTCCCAGCCGCTTTGCGTCCATGGCAAGATATATCAGTTCGTCCGGCGAAGCGTCGAGTAGTCGAGCGATGAAACTCTCGAATGCGGGCAGGCCTCTGGCCCCTGTCATGGCGGCAAGCAGCAGGGCGAACGTAACGACGGCAGGTGTCGTGACTACCTTTCCGCGTGTTTTGCGGCTGCGGCCAGAAAGATGACCTGATTGGGTCCACGAAGCAGAAGTGTTGCGCACCACTTTATCCAAACTGTCCGGATTTAAACGGTCGCCAACGCTTTCACGAAGAGCATCGGTGATTTGCTGCCGGGCCAATTCATCTCCGTGCTTCATTCGGATGATGACCGGGCCTGTAACCCTAAGCAGAGGATCACGACAGATGGCAGCAAGAAGCGCCAGCAAGGGGCGCCCTTTGTCTTCAATATCCCAAAGGTGACGCATGATACGGAACAGAGGGACAGAAGGATCGAGGCCGTACAACTCGCCAAGTCGCTGATTGGTCAAAAAACGCGTGGATGCAGTTTGTTTGCCTAAACAATTATGCTCCATGATCTCGGTAGTGTAGTCGGCCCTTGTTGCTGTCGCAGGGCACCTGCGTAAAAGCATCGTTAACTCCGGAATCATAATCGTGCGACTGGTGTGGGTTCCCTTTTCGCCGAAACGGAACCCGAACCGCTCAAGGCGATGAACGGTATTTTCAGTGAATCCTCCGCTACTTTGGATTTGGTCTCTCATTATTAAAAGTCGTTTAATTCTGCCGGCAAACCAGCCGGCTAAAAATTAGATATAATTTACGACACGCGCCGAGCGATGTCAATTATTTTCACTATTGAGCTGCTTTGCCGTTTCAATACCGTAATTATTTTACCGATGGCGAAAAACTGATCAGGCCATCAGGTGGCCCAGAAGAATTTTGAAGGCTATTGCCATCAGGATCAGGCCGCCGGCGATTTCAAACTTGTTTTCGAAGATATGCCCGAAGCGGCAACCCAGCCAAACCGCGGCAAAACTCAGGACAAAGGTCACGGCGCCGATTATCAGGGCGGGAACGATTATCACCGTCTTCAGAAACGCCAAGCTGATACCAACAGCCAAAGCGTCAATGCTGGTGGCCACGGATAAAACCAGAAGTCCTCCCAAAGCTACAGGCTCGCAGGCATTCTTCCGCTCCTTCTTACGGAGCGATTCATAGATCATCTTGCATCCCACGCCGGAAAGCAGAACAAAGGCGAGCCAATGGTCGAAACTGTTTATAAACGCCAGCAGGCCGGTCCCGGCCCCCCACCCCAATATCGGCATCAATGCCTGAAACGCCCCGAAGAAAAACGCGATGCGCAGCGCATAACCAAGCCGGAACGGCCGCACAGCCAGGCCGCAGGTGACGGCCACGGCAAAAGCGTCCATGGAAAGGCCCACTGCGATCAGAAAGATGGAGATTAAGCTCATATGAAAATCAGTCCACAAAAAATGCGCCCTGCGCAGATTCAGGGCAACTTTCAACGCTCAACATTGAACTTTCAACATCCAATTCAAATACGTTCTTTCGACGTTGAATGTTCCTGAGTTTAGGAATCGTTAACCCCGGCAATTATGAAGCTTTTCACCTTGTCCACATCCGCCGGCAGAACAAAGCGCCTCGTTTTCTTCTTTTTAAGCGCCTCGAGCGCCGGATGCAAAACCTGTTCGCGGCAGCGGCTGAAATCACGGCCAAGAGCGCGTTTCACGGCGTTTTCGAATTTGGCCGGATGGGCGGTGGCCAGGCAGATCATCGGCTCGCGGCCGGACAAAAAGTTACCGGCCGCATGCACGCCGACGGCGGTATGCGGATCGAGCACATAATTGTTCTCGCGCCAGCAGCGCCTGATTTCCGAAAGGGTCGCCGGAGTATCCGCAGAGGCGGCGACAAACAATTTGTCGCGTGTTTTCAGCCCCATGTCGCGCAGTGTAAATTTGCCGTCGCGCGCGAATTTTGCCATGATGCCGCGCACTTTTGCCGGATCTTTTCCGAGGCGGTAATAAAGATAACGCTCAAAATTACTGGCCACCTGTATATCCATCGAAGGGCTAAGGGTCTGCCTGACCATCCCGCGCTCATACACGCCCTTTTCGAAGAAATCTGCCAATATCCTGTTCCGGTTGGTCGCCAGCACCAGGCGCGCAACGGGCAGCCCCATGCGGCGCGCAAAATATCCGGCGAAAATATCGCCGAAATTACCCGTCGGCACGGCAAAACTTACCCGCTCTTGGCCGGACAAACTCCGGACCTGGAAATAAGCATAAAAGTAATAAACAACCTGCGCCAAAATGCGCGCCCAGTTGATTGAATTGACCGCGCCGAGGCTGAATTCCGAACGGAAATTCAGATCGGAAAGCAGTGATTTTACGATGTTCTGGCAATCGTCAAAACTGCCGCGCACGGCAAGACAGCAGACGTTTTTATCCAGCACGGTTGTCATTTGCAGTTCCTGGGCCGGGCTGACGCGGCCAAAGGGAAAGAGGACGAAGATGCGGATGTTCTTTTTGCCCTTTACGCCGGCTATGGCCGCGCTGCCGGTGTCGCCGCTGGTGGCGGCCACGAGGTTAAGCTCTTTTCCGGATCGCCGCAGAAAATACTCGAACAGGTTGCCGAGAAACTGGAGGGCAAAATCCTTGAAGGCCAGGGTCGGGCCGTGGAAAAGTTCAAGCAGATATAAGTTGTCGAAACGTTTCAGGGGGGCTATGGCCGGGTGGCTGAAGGCGGAATAACTTTTTTCGATAATGCGTTTTAATTCCGCGCGGGGAATGCCGCAAAACAGCCGGAAAATTTCGCAGGCCAGATCAGGATAGGCAAGGCGCGACCACTTCTCCAGTTTGTCGCTCACGTCCGGAATACGGTCCGGAAGAAAAAGGCCTCCGTCGGGGGCCAGGCCGGTCATGACCGCGGTTTCAAAATCAACCGGCGCGCATTGTCCTCTTGTGCTGATGTATTTCATTTATTCGTCTTTTTGCTGCATCCAGAGCGGCCGGCCGTTGACGTTCTTGAGCTTCGGCATTTTATACAGGGCCGCGAGGATGCCGCGCTTTTTCTCGCCGTCAATCTGATCCTGAAAATCGTCTAGCCACAGTTCCTCTATGCCAGAATTTTCGAGCGGGGTCAAGTCGCGGACTTCGGTCTCTCGCAGGAAAAGCATTTTCAGCGGCATATTTTGCAGGGTGGATATGTCCCTGATGCCGGTTCTGCTGACATTCAGAAATTCCAGCGGCATGCCGGCCAGGGCGCTGAGGTCCCTGACCCTGGTATTGTGCAGATCCAGATGATGCAATTCCATGCCCCGTAACGCGGAAAGATCGCTTATATCGCAGTCGCTCATTTCAAGCCTTTGAAGCGGCAATCCGGCAAGAGGAGAAAGGTCGCGGACGCGCGTCCCGGAAATATTCAGAAATTCCAGCGGCATCTGTTGAAGCCCGGATATATCGCTCACGGGAGTGTTTCTGATCGAAAGATACCTCAGGCGCATGGCGCTCAGCACGCTTAAATCCCGGATACGGGTAAACCCGGCATAAAGCATGGCGAGCGGAGCGCCGTTCAATGGCCCCAGGTCGGAAACATCCGTGCCGCTGATATTCAGGCAATCCAGCGGCATGCCGGCCAGGATTTTTATATCCCGGACCGAGGTAAAACTGATGTCCAGGTTTTTAAGCTGCTTTCCGGCAAGCGGAAGCAGATCGCTTACGCGGGTATGCGCCAGATCCAGATCGACCAGGGACATGTGGCCGAGAGAAGAAATATCCTTGACCCGCGTATTATTGGCCGCCAGTCCGGTCAGATTTATGGACTTCAATGGCGACAGATCGTCCAGCGGCGCAATCAACGGCGTATCCAGCCTGATATTCTGACGCATTCCCGAACAAACCAGCCTTTGCAAAGTCGTCAGGTTTCCGACCGGCTTGATATCACGCAGACAGGCCGAAACGATTTCCGCGGATTCGATCTGACCGGCGCTGTCGGGCCGAAACGTCATTTCGTTTATGCGCAATCCGCTGTTCAGCTCAAGCATCTTGACGGTAACGCGGCTTACAAGTTCGCCGCCGGCGATCGGCGGCTCGACCGGCGCAAAGGTTTTCGCCTGCGTTGCCTGCGGCGGACATGATTCGCTTTGCCTGAAATACGCATTGGTCAGGGACTGCAAGACGGCATCGTAATTGCGGGCCGTTTCAGTAAATCCGAAACGCGCGCGGAACTGGCCCACGTTACGCCCCAATTCCGCGCTTTTCTGGGTAAAAAATTTCCGGCCGTGCAACGACTGCAGGCAAACCTCCGGCGGAGGCGCGGAGTCCTGATCGCTTATGCCGGCGCGGCGCGCAACAAGAGCCAGCGCCAGCGCGGCGCGGCGTTCGCTTTCCCGCCTTACCGCTTCCGTAAGCGGCCCGGAAAGCAATGAACCCGTTTTGGAGGCGTAAGCGAGGGCGGAATTGCAATCCCACGCATCAAGCGCCAGGCTGACGGCCATAAGGGCGGTTGCCGGGCCGCCCTTGCCGCCCAGGCGGGACATCTTTTCATCCAGCGTCAGATCCCGCGTCCTGAAATTTTTCCGCACCCCGATGGTGCCCCATTCGGTCATGGTCACCTTCTCGGCAAGGACGATACCCTCGCGAACGTCACGGATGAACAGGTTGGTTGTCCCGCTCGCAAATGCAATGGAGATGTTTTTATTTTTCTGCGACCTGAATGAATCAAGTATCTTCCGATCCGGACTGCGCGCCCTGGCCAGCATCGCAACAAGGTTTTTAAACTCGTTTTTTCCGGCGGCCTCGGGAAGGTCGGCGGCCGTTATTGCCAGACGTTCCCAGGCGGCGCTGATGTCGTCGGCCATTATAATTTCGGCCGTTTCATCTGCGACGTGTTTTAACTGCAGCTTGACGAGTTTTTCCTGCTCCTGCCGTTTGTCCAGCGAGTTATCATGCTTTTTCCGGAAGAAAAGGGCTTTTTTCGCCCGGGCGGCGGACGTTTCAGCCGCATAAAGTCCGGAATATTTTTCATACACTTCGGCCGCATCAATGAAACGACCGCGGGAGGCCGCAACCTGCGCCTTGCCGTCCAGTTGTTCCATCAGTTTTTCGGACTCCCTTAAGATCATCTCATATTTACCAGGCGGTTTTGCGGACTCCTCGGTTTTGAATGTTGTTTGTCGCAGGGTTTCAAGAGGCCTGAGGGGCAGTTCATGCCGGTTTTCAATCTCAACCGTCCTGTTGTCTATAAAAAAGTCATAAACAATCCAGACAGCAGCCAGGACAGCCGCCAGCGCCGGCAGAACGAACAACATCTTGCGCATCAAAACAGGCAAAAGGCGCTTCAAGACAGGCGGAGCAACTACCGCCCTCACTTTTACCGGTTCTGTCGGCGGTGAACCGGCGTTCCGCATACTTTCCCTCGGTATCGCGCTGCGTTTGACAGTGCTGACGGCCGTCGGCGCAAGGGCTAATTGAGGCATCATTTCGGAACGGGCGTTTGAAATATCCCTTATGGTTTCAGCCCAGTCCTGCTGCCTGTATTTGCGCTCCTTGGCCATCATTTTTTCAATCAGGCAGGCAGACCATGCGGAAATCCTGGGGTTGACATCTTGCGGCGCCCTGATCTGGTCCGTTATCTGCCGGTCCATGACCTCCATTGCGGGCGCCCCTTCAAACGGCATGACGCCGGTCATGCAATGATAAAACATGGCGCCCAGAGAATAAATGTCGGCGCGGCAATCCAGCGGCTCGTCTCCGCGCGACTGTTCCGGAGAAATGTAATTCGGCGTTCCGAGCACCGTTTTTTCTTCGGCGCCGGTCCGGCCCGAAATTGCCCTGACGCTGCGCGCCAGCCCCAGATCGGCCACCTTGACCGTGCCGTCGCCGTCTATGATGATGTTGTCGGGCTTGATATCGCAATGGACTATCCCCGCCTTTTGCCATGCATAATTCATTGCCATGGCCACGCTAAAGCCGCAAAGCAGCGTATTTTCCTCCGATAAATAATTCTTGCGCCGGATCCACGCCGCAACGGTATATCCGGAAACATATTCCATGACAAAGTAATAAACGCCCTCGTCGGTCCTGCCGAAATCATACACCTGCACGATATTTTGGTGTTTCAGACCCGCGGTTATTTTGGCCTCGGACATAAACTGTTCCACCTCGTCCGCTCCGACCCCCTCGGAGGCGGACGGCAATACCTTGATGGCCACCAGGCGGTCAAGTGAAACCTGCCGCGCCTTGTAGACGGTGCTCATGCCGCCCCTGGGCAGCATTTCCATTATTTCATATCCGTGGAAATTGATCATGCGTTGAAAGACATTATTGCAAATTATTTCTCCGATTTCAAATATTCTTGCCTTTAATTTATTTTCTGGTATTTTTCGGACAGTGGAGAGTTCATGAAAGAATCGGTAAGGCCCTGTCCAGAAATAAACTTTACAATAACACGATCTGGAGTGAAAACCGATGCAATCATTTGTAAAGTTTATTTCTGAGGGCCTAAAGGGGCACAGGCCGCATGCCGGACGAGCTTTGCTCATCGGGAAAAACAGCGGGCAGGCAACCGTTGAATACGTCGTGGCAAGCGGCATAATAACGGCCGTTGTTGTGATTATGGGACTACTGTTGACAACCTTCAACGAGTACGGCCGGCGCCTTTTTGAATTGATTGCATCGGATTATCCATAACAAATCAAAGTAAGGAGGATACCTTGAAAAAACTGTTAAAATCGCAGACCGGGCAGTCCATGACGGAGTATATCATCATTGTCGCCATCGTTGCCCTGGCGGCGCTGGCGGTTTTCGGGCTGTTCGGCGACCAGATCCGCCGCATGGTCGGCGGCGCCGTGACCGAACTGGGCGGCGACCAATCAGAGGTTGACAGCGCGAATGAGACCAAATCCGCCGATTACCTCAAAACCCTCGGCAGCAGCCAGGGAAACTGAAGAAATGCAGAATGAAGAAGGCAGAGATCAGAGGTCAGAAATCAGAATTCTGCATTCCGCATTCTGCCTTTCCTCCAGCGGCCAGGCCCTGATCGAATCCTGCATTGTCATCGCCCTGATCTGCCTGATATTGGCCGGTTTCTTCCAGCTTTCGCAAATATATTCCTCGAAAATCGTAGCGCTCCACGCCTGCGCCCGGGGTGCGCGCGCAAAAACGGTGGGCTTCAATCAGTCAATGGTGTCCAAAGTTGTCCGCACCGCCGCCATCGGCAACGCAGGCAAAATGACTTATCCGGAAACATCCGGCGGCCCGCTGGGACAGATGGCCGTCGAACGCGGGCGCATTCCCCTTTATCTGGATGCCGATGGTTCCCTGCAGTATGAAGACTGGGACACGATCAGCCACACTTTCATTGACACGGGCGGCTCCATGCTGGAATTTACTGTTTCCCAGGATTTGCCGCTGCGTTATTTCACCCCGATTTTCAGCGCCTTTTACGCCACCAATGCGTTTCCGATCGAAACCAGCCTGCGCCTGGATAATCATGCGGCATTGTATCTGGAATGACAAAAACGTGAAACGTGATGCGTATGAATCATACGATTAAAAACTCTATGGATTCGAACGCCTGGTTGCATGGGGAAAAACCGGCCTCAAATGTCCGGCAAGATACGAAATACGCTTCACGAAATACGCGCTGCGCCGGCCAGGTAATGATCTTTGTTTTGATGGCGCTATTGCTGCTTTCCGTGGTCATTGTCTGGAATTTCGACCTGCACAACGTCGTCCACCTGAAAATGCGCGCCCAGAACGCGGCCGACGCCTCGGCCCTGGCCGCCGCCCGCTGGCAGGGCATCACTCTGAACCTGATAGGCGACCTTAACATAATGCAGGCCCTTTCACTGAGCGCCGGCGACGCCGAAACCGCGCGACAAATCGCCGATACCCAGGCGCGATTGTGTTACGCCGGCCCATTGGTCGGCCTCATGGCCGCACAACAGGCCGCAAAAAACAACGGTATTTACGCGAATTCTTCCTTCACGGAACGGCTGGCTGCCCACGCCGGCGCGGTGTTGAGCGACTACGGACAGGTCTTTGCCGAGCCCTATGAGGACTGCTGGCAGGAATATGCCTCCACGCTCCGGACAATTGCAAATTCGGGCATCGCGGCCGCTCCGGACAATGCCGCCTTGTATACGGACTATTCCGGAGAACACCTGCTGCTTGACATGAATTTCTATGACGCCGTGGCCGGACGCGAATGGTGCTGGTTTTACTGGAACGCCTTCACGCTGCTGCAAACCTACGCCGATTATCAATCCTGGCCGCCTTTGCCGCCGCAAATCCAGGAAACACGGCCCGACAACAGCGAAGTGTTTTCCCTCGGATTGGCCACCGCCGAATTCATACCGGGCGGACTTTCCACCATTCCGGTCATGAACCAACTGCGCAGCGAACGCAATCTGAGCCAGGAAACCATAAGCAATTTCGTGGCCGTCGTGACGAGCACGTGGTATATTTATGAACAGTCAAAATGGACGGACTGGTCAACCATGAAGGACTCCTCCTTCCCGGTCTATCCGGAAAAAAACCTCAAACCGCAATACGATTACCTGGGCGCCGACGCGGTCACGCGCATCGAGGCCGATGCCGAGCGCCTCATGCCCGGCGCAACCGACAAGCGCATTTTCTGCACGGCCGCAGCCAAGCCGTTCGGGAGCCTGACCGGATCCGAAAGCCAAGTCACGCCGAATTATTATTCCATAGTTCTGCCGTCTTTTTCCGATGTCCGCCTGATCCCGGTTGACGCAGCCTCGGGAGGAAACGCCGGCGCCTACGACCTGGCCTGGCGCGACCATATTGAATTTCACCTGCCGAGTTACATGACCAACGGACTGAACGGCATCGACTTGTCATGCTGGTATTGCCAACAGCTTGCCGCATGGGAAGACGCCGCCTTCCGCCAGAAGGCTCTCGACTGGCTGGACGAATCCGAAAATCCATGCGTCGGCGAATCCCAGAGAGGCACGCGCAGAGGACACTGATGCCGAACTTAAGCCAATTTTGGATTTTAGATTTCGGATTTTGGATTTCCAAACCGAAAATCGAAAATCTTAAATCGAAAATTTCCACCACCTCCGGCCAGGCCCTGGTTGAATTCACGATCGCGCTCGTGGCGGTACTGGCGGTTGCGGCCGGCATGTTGGCGCTCAACCGCCTGGAATGGGCGCGCCTGTCGGCAATGACAGCGGCGCGCGGAAACGCCGGAGATCTGGCCCTTGCCTCGGCTTATCTGAGCGCGGTTGACGCAAGCTTTATTCTGGACTGGCAGACCGGCGCCGACGGGAAACGCTACACGCCTGATGACCAAACGACGTCTGACCTTGCCGCAATATCGCTCATCGGCGAACTTGCTTCCCACGCCGATGCCGGCGGGCTGGCCGCATTGCCGGGCAACGCTATTTCCCGGTTGGGGGCGGCAGCCGACCCGATTGATCAATTTTACTTGGTCAAGGGCAGCGCAAACGCGGCCGTTGATCTTTCGGACATTCCGGCCATCAACGGGTTGCTGACCGGGGAAACAGGCATTGACGTGGAAGAAAACGTCTGGCTGACCTGGACCGGAGGGATTTGATGATGAGGAAAAGAATGAATTCCGTCATCCGACGAAGCAGACTTTTTCAGATTCCTATGGCAGGGCGGGATAACTCGCCTCGGCAACGCCTCTTAACGAAGCCGGGCCTTGTCCCGCCGTTCTCCCGGAACGGGGACGGACAGGCTGTCCGTCCCCGCCTTTTAAAATCTCCAACCACCTGGAAAATCAATTCTCTTTTCATTCATGCCCTGCTAATGTTGCTATTAATTGCCCCGCCCTTCTCCTCATCCGGCAGGGTTTTTATGAAATTTTCTGCGCATGGCCGGCAGGTGTTTGACACAACCGCGGGCTGGCAGAAAATTTATCGGTGTTCCGTGCTGATCAATTCCTCCCGTGCCGAACTTTCCGTCTACGGCTGCGATGAGCCGCCGGACACCGCGCTGGCCAGGCTGAAACATGCCTTCCCGCAGGAAATCGTCCAGGAGCAAAACACGGGCTGGATGACGATCAACACCGGAGACAAAATCCTGCGCCTGCTGGCGCCGGCCATGCCGGAAGCCGAGAAATGCGTGATTTTCGCGCTCGAGCAGACTCCGGACGAATATTCGAAATCCTTGAAACCTCTCCGGCAAAGCGCCATTTTCGGGCCGCACTCGTTTCCCGGCGGCGAACTGAGCTGTACCCTGAAAAACGAGGCGGATGGAACCATCCTTGAAACAATGTATTTCAACTCCTCCCCGGAAAAGGTCGCCGGCCAAATCACGTCAAAATTGTCCGGCAGCGGCTGGCGGCAGATTCTCCCGCCGAAAAACCATGACAACGGCGAAGGACATTCTTTTCTCATCTTTAAAAATTCATCCGCATTGTGTACCGTAATGATTGCGCCGGCCTTGCGTGAAAACCGAACCTGTGTTACCTTTACACAAAAAGAAATCAAGGAACAAAACCGATGAAACAGAAACTGATCCTGATCATAGCCGTCGCCGCCGGTCTGGCGGGCTTCTGGCTGGCTGGAAAATATTTGCGCAGCGAACAGGAACGCATCATGAGCGGATCCAAGCGTATTTTTGTGGTCGTGGCCGAACACGACCTTCCCGCCGGAACGGTCATTAAAAACGGAGATCTGGCCAAACTGCAGGTTTTTCAGAGCAACGTCGGCGACCGCGCGATTGAACCGGAGTCGGCCAGGGAAATCATAGGGAAAACGCTGCTTTATAATATAAGCCGCGGCAGTCCGATCCAGTGGTCGGATGTTGATCTGCCTTTCAAGGGACGGGGCGGACTGGCGGAAATGATCAATCCGGCCATGCGCGCCATATCCATTTCCGTGGACGCGGTTTCATCGGTAAGCGCCATGATCAAGCCGAACGACCACGTTGACGTGCTGGGCACGTTTTCCTTTCCGGCGACGAATTCCGCCGAAACCGTGGAAACCGTCACCCTCACGGTGCTGCAGGACGTCACCGTGCTGGCCACCGGCCAGACCACGGCCGATAAAACCCCAAAATCGGGACGCGCCGAACCAGCGCCGCGCACGTATAACACGGTCACATTTGAAGTAACGCCGCATGAGGCTGAACTGCTGGTCTTTGTCCAGTCGGTCAAGGGCAAATTGAGCCTGGCGCTCCGCAACCCGGCAGACGTAACCTTTATAACCGACATGCCGTCCGTGAATTTCGAACACATCCAGAAGGAATTGCCGAAATTGAACCTGATCAGGCAGCGGGATATAAGGCACAAGAAGGACATATGAGCGATCTCATCCGACTCGAAATCCGGCGACCGGCGCGCGAGCCGGAAACGTACGAAATCAATTTTGGAGCGTACCCGGTAGGCTCGGAAAAAGGCAACAAGATAATTATTCCGGATAAAAGCATCGAGGGCCGGCATGCGATTCTGATTTTCCATCACGACGGTTTCTGGGTGGAGGATCTGAACAGCGGGAGCGGCACCTTCATCAACGGCGCCAAGATTCAGGGGCGCGCCTCATATTCTCCGGGCCAGACCATCCGCATCGGCGGCTGCCAGATCATCGTCCAGCCTTCGGCCGCCGTGACCACGATGATATCATCCAGGCAAAAGCTGAGCGAATCGCAGCCCATTCACGGGAAGGCGCCGCAAAGCGAGGCGGAACGCGGCCTGCTCCAGCGAAAATGCGAGATAAAAAAACAGATCCACGCGGCGCTGCTTGAGCGGCTGGATATCAAACGCCTTACCGCTTCCCAGGTCAAGGACGTAGAACTACACCGCCGCACCCGCGAAACGCTCGAAGAAATCGTGAGGGAAGTGCGCGGACGGCTGCCCGATTGGATTGACGCCCAGTCCCTGATCAAGGAGGTTTTCGACGAATCGATCGGCCTGGGGCCGCTGGAAGACCTGCTGGCCGATCCGCAGGTGACGGAAATCATGGTCAACCGCAGCGACCAGATTTTCGTGGAAAAGAACGGCAAGTTGACGCTGAGCGACCTCACCTTCATGGACGACGGTTCTGTGCTGGCCGTGATCGAACGGATAGTGGCCCCGCTCGGCCGGCGCATTGATGAAAGCCAGCCTTACGTTGACGCGCGCCTCAGGGATGGATCGCGCGTCAACGCCATCATTCCGCCGCTGGCCCTGAACGGCCCCAGCCTCACCATCCGCAAATTTTCAAAAGACCCCCTGACCATGACCGACCTTATCCGTTTTGGAACGATCATGCCGGAAATGGCCGAGTTCCTGCACGTCTGTGTGCTTTTGCGCAAGAACATTGTCGTCTCGGGAGGGACTGGTTCCGGCAAAACAACCTTTCTGAACGTCATGAGTTCCTTCCTCCCCGAAAGCGACCGGATCATCACCATCGAGGACGCGGCCGAACTGCGTTTGAACCAGCCGCACGTCGTGCGTTTGGAGTCGCGGCCGCCGAATATCGAGGGACGCGGCGCCGTCCTCATACGCGACCTGCTGCGCAACGCCCTGCGCATGCGGCCGGACCGCATAGTGATCGGCGAGTGCCGCGGCGGCGAGGCCCTGGACATGCTGCAGGCCATGAATACCGGGCACGACGGCTCCATGACCACGGTGCACGCGAACTCTCCGCGCGACGTGATTTCCAGGCTCGAAACCATGACCCTCATGTCCGGCATAGACCTGCCAGCGCGCGCCATCCGCGAACAAATCGCCTCGGCCCTCAACCTGATCATCCACACGGCCCGCATGAGCGACGGCGTCCGCAAAGTCACCCATATAACCGAAGTATCCGGGCAGGAAGGCGAACGCATCACCATGCAGGACCTTTTCCTTTTCACCCAGACCGGCATTGACCAGAACGGAAAGGTCAAGGGCGAATTCAAACCTACCGGCGCCGTGCCGACTTTCATGGAGGAAATCGGCATTCGCGGCCTTTCGATTGACAGGAGCATGTTTATTCCGATCTGACATGAGAAAACGTTAAACGTCCAACATTCAACTTTCAACAAACGGAATTGTTTGAACGTTGGAAGTTGAGTGTTGTCCGCCTTGGCGGATCCGCCTTTTGGTGGAAAAGTTGCGGTTTTGCCGCATGATTGATCATATGTTATTTTACATAATACCATGCTTATACTTGCTCTGCTTCGGCGGATTGACCTGGTACATTCTGCAGGTCATCAAAAGCGGTGCCGAAACCTATAACAAGGCCTATACCGAGGAAACCGCGCGGCAATTTGCGGACATTTTCCTTTTCATTCCGCCAAAACGCATTGCCGAACTGGCCTGGTCGGCCGCGCTCATCGCCTTCATGCTTTTCTTCCTCATCGCCGGCAGTTTTTCGTCGGCGGCCGGCTTCATCAAAGGGGTGTTGAGCGGCGGCCTGGCCGGCGTCATAATGCTCAATCTGCCGCGCTGGCATCTCGCCATGACAAAACGGCGGCGTAGGGAACAATTCAACGAACAACTGGTGGATGCGCTCATGACCATGAGCAACGCTCTGCGTTCCGGCTCAAGCATAATGCAGGCGTTCGAACACATCGTCCGCCAGAACCGACAGCCGATTTCACAGGAATTCAACCTCTTTCTTCAGGAAATGAGACTGGGCGTTAAATTCGAGGAAGCGCTGGCGAACCTGGAGCGGCGCATCGGAAGCGACGACCTCACCCTTATGATCCGCGCCATTGAAATCGCACGGCAGACCGGCGGCAACCTGACGGAGGTGTTCGACAAGATATCAGCCGTGATCAGGGAGCGCATGAAAATCCAGAAACGCATATCCGCCCTCACCTCCCAGGGCCGCCTGCAGGGGATCGTGGTGGGCATAATGCCGGTCATCCTGGCCGCTGCCATGTTTGTCATGGACCCGAAAATGATCGTGTCGTTTTTCCTTTCCCCGGCCGGAATCGTCATCGCAATCATCGCGGTCTTTCTTGAAGCGGCCGGGGCCTTATTGATCAGGAAAATAATCAATATAGATATTTGAATATGCTATATACTATCATCGAATTCGGCATCGCCCTGCTGGCAGCCGTTTTTGCGTCCGGACTGGTCTGGTATATTCTGAAAAGCGCCACGGCCATTACTTATATAACGCTGGCCGACGGCCGGCGTCAGGAGCGCCGTCTGCCTCTTCTCTTCCGGGCGCTGCTGCCATTTACCCCGGCATTATCGGCCTACTTCAAAAAACCGCAATTTAAAAAACTGCGCGATAAAACCTTTGCGATGATCGTTTCATGCGGGTTCGACGATTTGCTCTCGCCTGAGGATTTCCTGGCTATGCGCGTTTTGTCGCCCCTGCTGGTCGGCCCCATACTAGCCGCGTTGATCGGCTCGCTATTTGCGCTGGCCCAGCACCGGATTTCCGGACACGCCGGATCCCATGCCTTGATTTTTGCGGCCGCCGTCGAACTATGGTTCGCCGTTTATCCCGCGCAATGGCTGAAACGCGCCATTGCCGAACGCCACAGGCAGATAATGAAAGCCCTGCCGTTCGTCATAGATCTTCTGACCCTCTCGATAGAGGCCGGACTGGATTTCATGACGGCGCTAAAAAATATCGTTGAAAAACGCTCGCCCGATGCCATCGCAGAGGAATTTTCGCGCATGTTGTTTGAAATTCAACTCGGAAAGACAAGGCGCCAGGCGCTGCAAAGCATGGCAGCACGCATACGGCAGCCGGACATCACGTCGTTCGCCAATGCACTGGCCCAGGCCGACGAAATGGGCGTAAGCATCGGCCCGGTTCTCCGGATCCAGTCCGGAGAAATCAGGTCCAAGCGTTTCATGCTGGCGGAAAAACTGGCCAACGAGGCGCCGGTCAAAATGCTTTTCCCGCTGGTGGTCTTTATTTTCCCCGTCGTTTTCCTGATCCTGCTCGGCCCCCTGATCATGCGCATGTTCCAGCACGTTTTTTAGGGCCGCCCGACAAGACGGGTTTACGCGTATGCGGCAGGCTCAATCACCGCCGCCGCACGGAAGAACGCAAGCGCATTTCCGACGGGCTCATTCCGAAATGTTTCTTGAATTCCCTGTCGAAATGAAAGGGACTTGAAAAGCCAAGCCGGTCGGCGGTTTCCTTGACGCTCAAACCTTCCAAGCGCATCAGTTCGGTTCCCAGGCGCAGCCGCAAATTGTTGTAAAAGTGTTTCGGGGACTGTCCGGTGGCGCGCCGGAAACACGCCCGGAAAAGGCGGTCGCTCATGCCGGAGCCGGAGGCCAGTTCCCGCATGTCCAGCGGCCGTTCCAAACTCATATGCATCCGCCGGATGGCCTGCTCTATCTGCGCTTGATGTGGCCAGAGGCGCATTTTACGCCTTGATTGCGAAAGCCAGCGATAGAGAAGAACGGCGAAAGAGGCCGACACCAGGCGCTGCCGTTCCACATCGTTCGCATGCAGACCAGCAAAAAGGCAGCGGAAAGAACGCCTGTCTTCCGGATGCGCCTTCACGGTCATGACTTCCTGCAGGGGAATGCCGATCGTGCCGTCCAACGTGAACTCAAACCACCAGAATTCCCAGGGCACGCGCAAAGCATGATAACGGCTGATGGCGGAATTCTCCACGATCACGAATGAATTCGCATGAAGGCCGAGCGGCTGGGAATGACCGGACAGATACAATCTGCCGCAGCCGCGAAGCGTCCGGACGGCAATCAACTGCGGTCCGACCGCCGGGCGGCTGCGCACCACGTCGTAGCCGGCATCCGCGGAGACATCCCAAATCACCCTCAACGCAAGGCTGGCCGTCTCGCCCGCCAAATCGGTCCAGGAGCATGCATCTCTTTTCATCTTTCCGAAATGTATATGAATTATGCCGTTTTGTCCATTTTATTTTCAGGAACATTCGGATAACCTTGCAATAAAACAAGGAGAACTTTTCAATGTGCAAAAAAGCGCAGGAACGGGTCATTCCCGACGGAATCCACGGCATGGTACCGCATGAGAGAATGGAAAACGCCGCGAAAAAATGGCGGGACACCTATGCCATTACTCCCAACCTTCCGTTCGTGCAGAGAGAATTCGGGTTTTATTCCCTTGAACGCTGGAAAAAGGAAGGCATGCCTCAGGATGTTCCCCGGGAAAATCTCTTCCATTTTGACCCTGAAGGCAAAGTTTACATCGGGCAACTCGGCGGATGCGAAGCGGCTTTTGTCCCGGCATTTGAAACATGCACCCTTGAAGACCGCGGGGAATGCGAGGTAGTGCAGGATGAGGCCGGCAGGCACGTGCTTTTCTTCAAGGGACGACGTTCCGGGTTCATGCCGGAATATTTGGAACACCCGGTAAAGGACAAAAAAACCTGGGAGGAGAACGTCAAATGGCGGCTGAATCCCCTGTCACCGGAAAGATACGCCGACCTGGAGGAACGCTGCGGAAAAATCGCGGCGGACGCCGGACGGGGACTGATGGTCACCCAGTATGTGATCGGCGCATACATGTACCTGCGCAGTCTGATCGGCCCGGAACGGCTGTTGTATACCTTTTATGACATGCCGGAACTGATTCACGACTGCATGCAGGCATGGCTTGTTCTGGCTGATGCCGTAATTGCAAAACACCAGCAATTCGTGACAATCGATGAAATGCTTTTTGATGAGGACATTTGTTTTAACCATGGTCCTTTGATTTCCCCGGACATGATAAAAGAGTTTCTTTTTCCCTACTACCAACAGGCCATTGCAAATCTTAAATCAAGGCAAATGGATAAGGCACGCCATTTATATGTTCAGGTAGCCACCGATGGTCTTGCGGAGCCTGTCATTCCGCTGTATCAATGCGGGATCGGGATGGACGTGATGAGCCCCTTTGAAGTGGCAAGCGGATGCGACGTGGTGGAAATCGGAAAGAAATACCCCAACTTGGTCATGTCCGGAGGGATAGACAAGCGCATCATCGCCCAGGGTCCCCCGGCCATAGACAGGCACCTTGAATACGTTCTGCCGGCCATGCGCAAACGCGGCGGATATATTCCGACCTGCGACCACGGCGTTCCCGAGGAAACCAGCTACCAAAACTACCTCTATTACCGCAAACGCTGCCTTGAGTTGAGCGCAGACTGACACCCTACAGATTGAAATATCTGACCAGAAAATAAAAGACCGGAACGGTGACAACGCTAAACAGGGTCGAATAAAATATGGATTTGGCGGCCAGGGCGGCGTCACCCTCGAAACGCTCGGCCACAATGCTGCAGCTTATAGCCACCGGCATGGCCGCAATCAGGTAGCCGGTCATCCGGGATACTTCGCCAAGCCTTATCCCAAGCCGCGCAAACGCCTGAAACAGCAATACCGTCAGCAGAGGCGCCAAAATGAGCCTGGCCAAAAGCACGCCCACCACTTTCCGCGAAGGAAAATAGTCGGACAAATCCAGACAGCCAAGCTGAACGCCGGTGATCAGGAGCGAAAGCGGAATGGTCAGGCTGCCCAGCATGTCCAGGGCCTGAAATACGGAAGAAATAGGGAGAAGAAAGAAGGAAAAGGGCCGGTCGGCAACAAGCCTGGCCGCATCAGGCCAGACCAAGGCCAGCAAAATGCCGGCCGCGGTCGCCAGAAGACCGGGATTCAAACACAAGCCTTTCAACGACCTGATGTCCGGAACAGTAGGCCGCAGCGTCCAGACGCCGATCGACCAGAGCGCGAATTGGAATCCGACGTTGTACAGCAGGATGTCGCTCACGCCGGCTGCGCCGAACAGCCCCTGCACTATCGGCAGCGGCAGATAAATCCAGTTCGGCATTGCCACCAGGAAAACCGCCGTGTTTTTTTTGTCCCGGCCGCAGAAAAACGGCATAAAAATCCACGCCACGATTTGCGCCACAACCATGAGGCCCACTCCCAGCAAGGGAATATACCAGCCGGCGCGGATGACGGCCGGAGTGACGGTTTTCAGCATCTGGGTAAAAACCAGGGCGGGAAAGATCAAGTCCACCAGGAGCCGGCTCATGGTCTGGCCGATATTTTCCTTGAGATATCCTTTCCAGCGCGCAAACCAGCCGATGGCCATCACCAGGAACATGGCCAGTATCCGCAAAACGACTATCGTCAAATCATTCATAACACAAGGCCACAAAATAACACTATTGCCACAGATAAACAAGCCTTTGAAACGACGCCTCGGTCCAACATGCGACAGAATCTATATTCTTGATAAAAATTTCATAAAACAGCACTATTTGGATTATGAATTTGAATATGGCAGGTGAATTGGCTTGCCCCATGCAAAACGGACTTACGCCGCAATCCGCCCTGGAACGCCATTTCGGCTTCAGAAAGTTCCTGGATGGTCAGGAACAGGTTATCCGCTCGGTACTCGACGGCAACGACACCCTGGTGGTACTGCCGACCGGCGGAGGAAAATCGCTCTGTTATCAGCTTCCGGCGCTGTTGCTGGACGGCATCACGATAGTGGTCTCGCCGCTGATCGCCTTGATGAAGGACCAAGTGGAGAGACTCTCCTCCCGCGGCATCCCGGCGGCCTTCATCAATTCGTCGCTAAAAGACTCTGAACAGTCCGACCGCATCGCGCGCATGATTCGCGGCGAGTTCCGGCTGGTGTATATCGCGCCGGAACGTTTCAAGAGCGCGCGTTTTGTCGCCGCGACAGCTCCGCTCCGGATCGCCCGGTTCGCCGTTGACGAGGCGCATTGCATTTCGCAGTGGGGGCACGATTTTCGTCCTGATTATCTTCGCTTAAAACACGCGCTCAACGCCATGGGGCGGCCGCCGGTGATCGCCCTGACCGCCACGGCGACGCCGGAAGTGCGCGCCGACATCATCGCGCAACTGGCGCTGGAACAGTCCGGACGCCGCCCGCCCAATATATTCGTGACCGGATTCGCCCGGCACAATCTGGCCTTTATTGTCACCCCCGTCCGGAACAAACGCGAAAAAACCGAACGCATGCTTTCGGCCATACACGCCTGGAAAACCGGAATCGTGTATTGCGCCACGCGCAAAAACGTCGAACGGTGTTCCAGGGAATTGCGCGAGCTGGGCGTCAAATGCGTCGCCTACCACGGCGGCCTGACCGATGATGAACGCACCCGCGCCCAAACCAGGTTTATGAGCGGAACTGTTCCGGTGGCGGTGGCCACCAACGCCTTCGGCATGGGCATTGACCGCGCCGATCTGCGCTTCATCCTGCACTATGACATTCCCGGCAGCGTGGAAGCGTATTACCAGGAAGCCGGACGGGCTGGCCGCGACGGCGAACCGGCGCAATGCGAGTTGCTCTTCAACTATGCGGACACCCGCACGCAGGAATTTTTCATCGAGGGCTCCAATCCCACCCGCGCCGTCATCGCCGACACTTATAAAACCATTATGCGCCTGTGCGAAACCGGGCCCATTCAAATGCCGATTTCGGAGATCGCCAAGAAAACCATGCTTGCCGGACATAATGACATGACGGTTGCCTCGGCTTTGCACCTTCTTGAACGCGCCGGATTCATCAGCCGCGGTTACGCTCCGGGGAAACGGATTTATACCACCGCCCTTATCACCCCGGTCAAACCTCTGAAAAGTCTTGAGATAGATTATGAACGGCTGGATGCCAAGCGTGAACGCGACGATCTGAAGTTGCGGCGCATGATCGATTATGCCGACTCCCCCGACTGCCGGCAACATTACATCCTGAACTATTTTGGCGACACCGATGCCGAGCGCCACCGCGTCTGCGGCCGTTGCGACCTTTGCCTCGCGCGCCACGCCAAACGCGAAGAAACGCGCCTCCCCACCGAGGAGGAAACGATCATTATTCAAAAAGTGCTCTGCTGCGTGGCTCGCCTTAAGGGACGTTTCGGACGCGGACGCGTCACTCAGACGCTGGTGGGATCCCGCGCCAGGGAAGTGCTGGAAGCCGGCCTGGACCGCCAATCCACCTACGGTCTGCTGGCGAATGAGGGGGCGGACTTCACTTGGAACCTGATTGATGCTCTTATTGCCGCAGACTGCATAGCAGTCAACGGTGAAAAATATCCGATCATCACATTGACGCCGCTGGGTTATGAAGTGGCGCGCGGCAAGAAAAATGTTCCGCTGACCATGCCTTCCCGGAAGCCCATAAAAAACGGAACAGCCCGCGGCAAAACGCGCAAAAAAAACGCGGATGCGGTTCCGGAAGATTTCCCGGACAACGGGCAGTCCGCAAAGGTGTTCGAATGCCTGAAAGAATGGCGACGGCAAAAAGCGGCGGCCATGGGAGGCGTTCCGGCGTATATTGTTTATCCGGATTCGACGCTCAAGCAATTGGCCCTTCTTCTGCCGCGCACGCCGGAGGAACTGCAGCTTGTCACGGGAATCGGACCGGTCAAAGCCCGCCAATTCGGCAGCGAAACACTCGAAATCATCCGAAACGCCATCCAGAGATAATTGGACATTGATTATTCGAACGCATGACGATAGAATAAGCGTAACTTAATGTCATTTATGAAAAAAGACGTCACATCTGAAATCAACGATATTTTAACGACATCGGACTTGCTGGAGAAAGCGTTGAAACTATCCGGATTGATTACGCGCGTCTTCCGCGAAGCAGGATGGGATCTCGTCGTAGTTGGCGGGTCGGCCGTGGAATTCTATACGGAGGGCGCCTATATGTCGGGCGACATTGACATGTGCCGGCGCAATCTTGCCCCCATCCCCTTGCGAACGGCACAAAATCTGATCGGACAGCTTGGCGGAACTGGCGGTCCGCGCAGTTGGAAAGTGGTCGGATTATACGTCGATATCCTTGGGTTGTTGGAAAACGAGGCCACCACCCCATGCCGCACGCTTGAGACGCCTTGCGGGGCGATCAACATTGTCCCGGCGGAACTTGTATTGGTTGAACGCATTCTTATGGCGTTTTATCCCCGGCCTGATCCACAAGCGCTCGATGTTGCAAAAAAACTCATGGCCGCCTGTCTGCTGGGAACGACTTCCATCGATTGGAACGAGGTGGAAAAACTGGCCGTATCGCCGTCATTTGATGTATTGAAAGAAACCAGGCAGTTGCGTACGGGAGTTGCCAATGAACTCAAAAAACAATCTTAAAACCGCATGGAAATGGCAAGAATGGCAGGAAAGCCGCCAGGCGCGCCGGGCAGCCGCAAAACGCATCGGGCCGCCTGTTACCCGACGCGCGGAAAGTTCCTCGGATCGCCGGCTTCGCGCGGCTTTTGCCGGCCAACGCGGCCCAGCCTTTCACGGCAATCAGCCGCTGACAAATCACCCGCGAAAAGCCCCTCTGCCAACACAACACCACGGCGGTCCGCCGCTTCCATAACAATATTTCCCTTGCGGTTTATTTTTTTCTTGACGTCGATCTAAATATGTAGTACATATTTTTCCATGAAAACGGATCGTCATGCAAAATTCGGGCCGGCGGCGTCAGCCGAAACAAAAAACCTGGTCGAGGACGTGGAAAGCCGCATCCGGCGCCACATCCGCGCCAACGGCCTGAAAAACGGCGACGCTCTGCCCAAGGAAAAGGAATTTGCGCAGATGTTCGGCGTCACGCGTAACGTGGTGCGGGAGGCCCTCAGTCGCCTCCGCATGCTGGGCATCGTGGAATCAAGAAAGAGGCGCGGCATGATTCTCACCACCCCTGATATTTTCGCGGGACTGGAACGCATAGCAGAGATGGGTGTTCTCGATAAAAAGTCGGAGAAAGACCTCTTCGAGTTCCGCCTCGTGCTCGAACTTGGCCTGACCGACCTGATCTTTGCCCGTAAAACTCCCGCAGACATGCAGGCTTTAAAAGTCATTGTCGCCAGGGAACGGGACATGGGCGACGACATAGTTCTTGAGGACGAACTGGATACCGCCTTCCACCACAGGCTCTTTCAAATCACGAGAAATCAACCTATCAACCGTCTTCACAATATAATATCCTCCTTCTTTTTCATCCTGCATAGACACGGCCAACAATGGTTGCGCAACAAATCGGCCCCAACGCACAAAGATTTGCTTAAGGCTCTGGAACACGGCACCGCGAAATGTTTCCACGAAACCATGCGGCGGCATCTCGAATCGTACTTCAAATATGTCCTGGAAATGACCCCAAAATGATCAGGTTAGGCATAATCGGTCTCAATGAAGGCAATGGGCATCCGTATTCCTATTCGGCCATATTCAACGGCTTCGATGAATCGGAATTGATGAAGGGATGCCCCTTCCAGATGATAAAACAATATCTGCCGCGGGAGCATCGCAACCGCGTCTTTATCGCGGACGCCAAAATCACCCATATCTGGACCCAGGACAGGGATTCAACCGATCCCGTTGGAGGAGATCGTCAAAATCGCGAAAATCATCATCGCCGGAGAAACGTCGCGCGAACAAGATGGACAAAAAATATATATAGCACCGCATCCGCGTGGAACAGCTAAAAAACAAGAATATGCTGAAGCAAGAGGGGATTCACCACGGAGGTCGCAGAGACACAGAGAATGATCAGTCGCCTTGATCTCTTTCATCTCCCAACAGGAGTGTTGCGTTCATTTGGCCAGGGCGGAACGCCCTGCGCCAAATGAACGCAACGATTGGCCGGAAGAGAACACGAGAGGAGAATCTATATCTCCGTGCCTCAGTGTCTCCATGGTGAGACTTATTTTATCTGTGTCAATCAGCATGATCGGTAAAACTATTAGGTTGCAGGGCATGGCCCGCGCTGGAAAGGAACAAAATGCATATTAAAAAATTATTCGATTTAACGGGCAGGGTTGCCTTGGTTTCGGGCGGCGCGGGCAAATACGGCCGGCCGATCGCCGCCGCGCTCGGCGAAGCCGGGGCAACGGTCGTAATCGCCTCAAGGGATGAGGACAAATGCAAACTTGCGGCGGAGGAGATGCAAAAGGACGGCTTGAAGGTTTACGGCGAAACATTGAATCAGGCGGACGAAAAATCGGTGAAGGAGCTCAATGCGCGCATTCAACAAAAAATCGGTCCGGTGGAAATTCTGGTGAATTGCGCCGTTTACCGGCCCATGAAAAAGCATTACAAGGATGACGTTTCCAAGTGGGATGAATCCATGGCCGCCAACGCGCGCGGACTGTTCATCATGTGCCGGGAATTCGGGAACGCCATGGCAAAAAAAGGCGGCGGAAGCATAATCAACATTGCGTCGCATTACGGCATAGTGGCGCCGGACATGAAAATTTACGAGGGAACCAATATCTTCACGGAGCCGGACTATCCCTATACAAAAGGCGGGATGATCATGTACACGAAATATTTGGCTTCATACTACGCCAAGGCCGGAGTGCGGGTCAATTCCGTCAGCCCCGGCGGAATGTTCTGGAATCATACCGAGCCGTTTTTATCCAATTATTGCGCCAAAACCCTTTTGGGCAGGATGGCCAATTCCAATGACATCAAAGGCGCGATCGTCCTGCTGGCGTCGGATGCCGGCGCCTATATCACGGGCATAAACCTGGTAATAGACGGCGGCTGGACCGCGATTTGACCAAAAAAAAGGCACAAAGGAACAAAGGCAGAAGGCACATAGTACCTTAAACATTCAGTACCACGATAAAAAACAAGAAAAGGATTCACCACGTAGGTGGAGGGAGACACGGAGAAGAGATTGCTTGAAATCAAGTTTTGCCGGACGCAAAACCCGATTTCAAGCAACGACTTGTCTTTGGAGAATGGATGGAGATGATTGCATTAATCGAATCTCCTGTTTTTCTCCAAAAAACAGCCGAGTTTGTCAAATTTGGGAGAAGCGGAACGCTAATCTCAAATTTGACAAACCCTCCTTTTGTTTTCCCTCCGTGCCTCGGTGCCTCCGTGGTTGTTCTTTCATTAATTTTGGGTTGCGGGCATTAAGCCCGCTTTGGTCAAGAAAGGAAGTCATGACAAAATCACAGAAAAAAATTCCGCGTGTTTCTCCAAAGGCCTATGAATATGTCAAACAAGTTCTCGATTTCGGGTTCCATAACGCCCATTCGGTCGGCATGACCTCCCGGCTCGAACGGCAATTTGCCCAACGGTTCGGACAGAAATACGGCATTGCCCATTGCAACGGCACGGCCACCATGCAAAGCGCCCTGATGGGCGCCGGAGTCGGCGTGGGCGACGAGGTCATTGTCCCGGCCTTTACCGTGTTTTCGACATCAGCGGCGGTACTGCATTGCAACGCCGTCCCCATTATCGTGGATGTTGATCCGGACACCTGGACCATAAGCGTGGAAGCCATCCGCAAACACATAACCCCGCGCACGCGGGCGATCATTCCGGTTTCGATCTGCGGCCTGCCGGCCGACCTGGATCCGATCATGCAACTGGCAAAGGAACATAATCTGGTGGTCATTGAGGACAATGCCCAATGCGCGCTGGGATATTATAAAGGACGCATTGCCGGTTCCATCGGCCACTTTGCCAGCTTCAGTTTCCAGGCTTCAAAAACATTGACCTGCGGCGATGGCGGTATCCTGATTTGTTCCGACGACAAGCTTGCCCTTGCGGCTAGAAAAGCGGCCACGGCCGGTTTCAAGGATTTGACCTTGAAGCCGGGGCATAACGTGATTTCGGAACAGTTACGCTGTCAGCCTGATTATCAAAGACACGACAGCATTGGCTGGAACCAGCGTTTGCCGGAAGTCGCCTGCGCCGTGGCCTTGGCCGAACTGGAACGGCTTGATGAATTATCTGAAATGCGGATTTACAGCGCCATGGCTTTTGACCGGGTTGTCCGGCAATGCAAATGGATCGTGCCGCAGAAGAATCCGGAAGGATATGTGAACGCGTATTGGAACTATGCGGCCAGGATCACACGTCCGGACATTGTCTGGGCGGATTTCCTGGCAAAATTTGTGGAACTGGGCGGGGACGGATTTTATGCCGCCTACCAGCCCGCGCATCTTGAACCGATTTATGCCAATTTGAATAAAATGGTGGATGAAACCCCGGAGCGCTTCCCCCACTTTGCCGGCAAACTGCCGCGCTACGAACGCGGCATGTGCCCGATCTGGGAAAAAATCCAACCCCGAATCATCCAGTTGAAAACCAACTATTTCGACACCGCTGAAGCCGACCGCCAGGCCGATATTTTCTCCAAAACAATCCAGTATTTTTGATGAACATTACCGGCGATTGTACGTTTGACAAAAAGACAACAACCACAAAAGGAATTTATCAGATGAGCGCCGTTCCCCTTGAAACAATTAAAGATTTGCTCACAGAGGCCGTCAATTTTCAAAGGCTGGAGCAGGGCAGAGGGCGGCAACAGGCGGTGGCCGAGGGAAGGAAGCCCGATTATGCTCCCTTGCTTTTAGGGTATCGTACGCATGCTCTTCCGATGTTTCCCGAGGATCTTTCTCTAATCAATGCCGAGCATTTTCTCGACGGTGGACTCGTGATTCCTGAGATCGCCGATTATCCGCATTACCCGATGATTGAGCAAGTCCAGTCGCCGGCAAAAATGCTCTACGAAGTGTTGTGGGGTATCCTGAGCTGGGCCCGCGCGCCCAGCGATGCGCAGTTGAGCATACGCGTGACCCTGATCTCTTCCGTGTTGACCTGTTTTGGCGTGGAATACGAGATCAATGATCAAGGATGCGCTTGGTTTCCCAAACCGATCAGCTTGGATCGTGCGATCAATTCGGATGTGGCCGACTTGGCTGGTTCCGGCCAGGTACCTTTAGTGCTTGAACACCTTCGCTTTTTTAAGGAAAACATCGTGCCGGGCGTCAAGATCGGCTGTCCCATCGCCATGGGACCTTTCAATATCATTGATGCCATGCTGGGGGCAGATCTATGGCTTTTGCTTCACGATGAACCGGATAAGATTCATGTCCTGATGGCTAAAATCACCGACGTGATCATCCGTCTGGTCAAACTGTATAAAGAAGTGCTTGGCGAATCCCTGGGCACAGCCGAAATTGGCCCGCTATATTTGGCCCGCGGCGGGGTGAAAATCGGCTCTGACAGCATGGTCATGATGTCGCCGGAGATGTATAAGGAGTTTGTTCAACCCTGCACGGAAAGACTCTGCCGGGAATTCTCCGGCGGCTATCACCATTCTTGTGGTTATTATCCCAAACACTTCGAATTTCTTTGCCGTGCCGAACATCTGACATGCATCAATTTTGGACAGCCGGAATTATGGGATATCGGCGAAGCCGCCCATCAGTTGAGTGCGCACGGCAAGTTTTATTACGGAGGATGGGATCGAAAAACCAATGAACCGATCGAGGAATATCTTCGTCGTGGGGTTGGGATTTGCGGGCCGGATCGAAATCGGGCCATCCTTTACGCCTATGGCGAAAGGGAGCATTGGCCTGAGCCGGCCAAGACGATGGAATTGTGGCATCGTCTTCAGGATGAAATGTATCCCTCATGAAGTCCAGTTATCAGAGGGTGTTGGAAAATTTGCGGTAACATTGAATTTACGAAAGGAGGATGACCATGACTATTCGGCCTGACTTTGCGTTGGAAGCGTTCTCGGATTTTCCGGATGACGCGCTTTTTGCGCCGGAACCGGTTACGGCCGCGCATATAGACGCCATGATGCGGAGACTGGTTGAGTGCGGCGTCCGGCGCATAAGCTGGGAGGTGTACGGCGATGGGCACGGCGGCTTTCTCATTCCGGAGCATGAACCGCGCTTTCAAAACTACGCGCGAACATATCATGGGCTGGAGCAGAATCCCCTGAAGGCGGCCGTCCAGGCCGCGCATCGGCATGGATTGGAGATATATGGTTACTTCAAACCTTATGAAACCGGTCCGGCGGCGGCGTTCCCGGAAGGTTCCTATGAGGCCATGGTATACGGCCGTTTGAGCCAACTGGGAGGACGCCTGACATGGATTGATCCGTTCGTCGTGGACCATCCTGATCTGCGGATTCGGAGGCGAACCGATGATCTGCCTGCGGATATTCAACACACGCCGATTTGCAGTCTGGCATTAAGAAAACTCAATGATGCCCCGACGCGGATCACGCGCGAACATCTGCAAATCTGGGTCAGCGACTTGAACTACCGGTATCGCCCCCTGGATGTTCCCTTCAACCTGACGGAGACGATCAAACCCTGTCCGCGCGATGTGCATGATCTTTTCAGTGAAAAACTTCTGGCGCGCAAAGGCGATCCACAGCGCGTGCTGCTATTGGATGGATTAAATATCCGGGATCGGTATGTCCTGGTAACAACGGATTTTACGGAAGGACCGGCGGATTTTGAAAACACGGATACGGAGATGCTGTCGGCCTTTGATGCAAACGGACGGGAGATCACCGGCGTCATTGCCTCGGGAGCAACGATTTGGTCTCAAGACAAAATTGATTTCAGAAACTGGGGGTTGATGTTTGACCTGGGCTATGGGGGACAATTAATGCGAATGGATGATCCCAACGGAAGTGGACAAAAAGGAATTGTGGCGTTTACGCGGGGTCGCAACGAGTATTTACCGGGGGCGCTTTGCGAAACAGAACCACGAGTACAGGCATTTTGGATGAGATGTATTGATGGGATTTTAGACAGCGGCGTGGACGGGATTGATTTTCGCGAAGAAAACCACAGCACGCACACGAATCATCCGGAGGAATATGGCTTCAATGAAGTCGTCCTTGAAAAATGCCGTCAACGCGGACAAATTGACCTGCAAACGATAGCGGAAGTGCGCGGCAATGCCTACTCGGAGTTCTTATCCAGGGCAAAGACAGCAATCAATAAACGGGGCAAGAAAATGCGGATTCATTTTCAAATTGACTGGTATCGGCCCGAACCGCCGCGGCACCGGCGGCTGGCGTATCCGGCCAACCTGAACTTCCAATGGCAGAGCTGGCTTGATAACGGATTAACCGACGAGGCCGTCCTGCGTTTCTTCGCCCTGCCCTTTGATTGCATATTCAACGATCCGGTTGCCCGGGAATTGATTGAACGCTGTCAGCGCAAGGGAATCCCGTTGACCGTGAATCGTTATGTCGCCCATATGAAACCGGGCGCCGCCGAAGAAGAATTTCAACGCGTCCGCCGGGACGGCCGATTCGCGGGGTTCATTTTGTACGAAACGCAGAACTTTCTTGAGCTCAAGACCGGGGGCGGGTGTGAAATTTCAAGACCGGAGGTTTCGGCGCTCAAAACGTGAAAGGAAAGAAAAATGAAAAACTGGCTGATAAAGATAACCATTCTAATGGCCGCAACAATGAACCTCCGGGCGGCTGTGCCTGACTACGACCCAAAATACTGGTCGCCCACGGAGGAGGTTGTATCACCGCACGTCAAATGGGCCAAACCCGACGCCCAGGGGCCGTTGCGCGTCCTCTTCATAGTCAACCGATGGGGAATGCGCGAAGTGGTGGAACTGGCCCAACGCATGGAAATGCAATATACGGTTTTCCCCGTCAGCATTTCGGATAGTTTCGCGGCCGATCCAGCTTGGAAATTCGACACGGACCGCGCCCACGATAAAGAGACGCTCACGGCCGACCTCGCGGAAAAACTGGAAAAATCATACGATCTGATTGTTATCGGAAACGTGCAGTGGACCATATTGCCGCTGACCATTCAGGCCAAACTTTTGAAGAAGGTGAAAGAAGGCGTCCCTTTGATTGGATTTCTGGCCAATTCCAATGACGACTTCAAACAGGCCACGGCAAAGAAAGAAAAACTGGATTTGCAGGCTTTGATTCCTTATAAGGGCCTTCCGGCCTTTGCAGGTTATAAGGATACCGCAACCTGGCTTGACGCCACAGTAGATTATTCCGTATTCGGCAAGGGAAAGATCCTGACGTTGAAAGGATTCCAACTTCCTCCGGGGTCGCATGCGTTGCAAGTGCAACAGGTGCTGACGCCCTTGCCAATCGCTAACAATTCTTTACGACCCAAACTTGTAGAATATGATTATTATCTGGCATGGATCATCCATTTAATGCGCTTTGCGACAGGACGCATGAAGACGCGCATCACCGGCCATGATTACGTGTGCGCCTCCCGCTCCAATCCCCCACTTATGGAATACTTCCTCGCAGGCCCCGCGAACAAGAAGGTGACCTGCGAGTTCATCCTCCGAAACGACGACAACCAGATCATGGCCAGCCGGAAAAAAGAAACCTCACTTTCATCGGACAAAACGCCGGTGAGTTTTGAAATCCCGCGCGTCTCCGCTGGCCGTTATTTCGCGGACGTATGGGTGAAAGAAGGCGAAAAAGTTTTGACGTTCGGGTCGTCTTTCGTGAAATTAACCGGCGATCCGGCAATTGAGGCGATTGATATGCGGAAAGATTTCCGGCGCGACGAAAAGGTGACGGGAAAAATCAAAATCAAGTCTCTGAAAGATGCGGATGGGCTTGTCCTTGCGTGTTCCCTGGAGGATACATATGGCCGGCGGACGGCGGAAGCACGGATGGATCTGCCGAGTGTCCGAAGCAACTCAACGCGTGAAGTCAACTTTGAACTGGCAGGAAGTCCTTCCATAACAATCTTGCAAAACTTGAATTTGGAACTCTGGAAAGAAAACGAGCTCTTGGACCAAAAGGTACAGACATTCTCGATTTCCGACCTCCCGCTAAAAGACGATATCCGCCTGATCGGATGGCAGAGAAGCAACCGCTCATACCCCATTTACCAATTGTTCTCCGAATTGGCCAAAGCCGGTCTTGACACACAATATGGGCCTGCCCCCGAATATTTCACGGAGGTACCGTTCCTATTCAACATGCGCCATCTGCCATACGCGGTGCGTATTTTCGACAGGAAGTCCGATGGTTACAAACCCCCGGACGTTCCCACCAGAACCAGAAATGACCATGTGCGCCTACCGTGCCTGAATGATCCTGAATACCGGAAACAACTGGCAGCGGATTTGACAAAATGCGCGGAGCAGCATTTGCCGTTTTCCTCCTCATCCGAATTTTCTATGGGGGATGAGTGCCATTTCGCAGCCGGCGATTACGAACTTTGTTTTTGTCCTGCCTGCACGGCCTTCTTCCATAAATTTCTGGAGAAAGAATATCAGACGGTGCAGGCAATGAACCTCGAATATGGAACGCAATACGCGGCGTTTGACGAAGTTCGCCCGATCACCATGAATGAAGCAAAAAAAGACATTAAACTTCAGCCGCTTTGGGCTGACTTCCGGAGATGCATGGAGGATTGCTGGACCGGCATATTCTCATATTGCGATGAAACAATAAAAAAAACGGCGCCAGGAGCCGGGATTGGTTATGAAGGAAGCGGCGAATTGATCAGAAGTCCTTTGGTTACGGATTATTACAAAATCATGCAGGTTATGCGCCTGAATAATCCGTATAATCCCGGAGGCTTCGTCCCGCAGGCATTTGCCGACTTTGCGTGCCCCGGAACCTTGCTGGGGCTCAGCTGGTACGGAGGCTATAACTCTCAACGCTGCGCCGAATTTCAGCGCTATTTCACATGGCGGGTATTATTCATGGGCGCGAACAGTTATTGGGTGTATAACAACAATCCATCCGCGATAGAAAGCACTGTAGCGCCGGATCTCTCCTTCTACGATTTTTTCAGGGCGACTTTGGCGGAATTGGAGGAAATCAGAAAAGGGACGGGCAAACTCCTGATGCACGCGGGCCGTACTGACGCCGAAACGGCCATATTGTATTCCGCACCAAGCGTGCACGCTTCAACCTTGACCGAAAACTTTCCAAAAATGGAACAAGTTTTGAACACGATGCTGCCCCTGTTTGAGGATGCCCACGTCCGATTCAGGATAATTTCCAGAGAGCAACTTGCCGGCGGAGAGCTTGAAAGAGGTCCATTTAGGGTATTGTGGCTCCCTTATGTCCAGGCGCTGTCGCGAAAGGAAGCGGCAAAAATCGAAGCTTTCGTTAGCAACGGCGGAACGGCCATTGCGGATCTGCGTCCAGGCGTGCGGGATGAACACGGGAAGCCGTATGAGAAAGGGGGCGTACTGGACAGTATGTTTGGGGTAAAGCAGGAGACCAAAACTCCGGCGGCAACAAACAGCGATTTAAAAATAGACTGGCAAGGCTTATCAAAGACCTTTAAACAAATGCCGTGCGACTGGTCCATCGAAATTGAAGCAGGACGGGCAAATGGATTGTTATGTCAAATGCCGACACTTGAAAAACCCGCACTGATTGTCAACACTTACGGAAAAGGCAGGACGATGCTCCTTAATTTTTCGCTGGCGCAGTGTTATGCCGAATATAAACCTGCAACTGGCGTGCGCATCAAGACATCCGACGGGGCGCAGGACGCGCTTGAATTGTTCAAGAAGCTTATGACCAAGGCTGGAACGAAAAATCACGCAGAAATTGAACCGAAAATTGACGGGGTGCGTTTTTATTGGTTTGGCGAAAACGAATCATACTATCTCGGCGTCCTCCAGGAATTACCGGAAGAAACCCGCGCCTATATAACGGGGCAGGCCAGACCATTGAACGCAAACCCCGTTATTTTGAACCTGTATGGCAAAAAGCATGTTTATGACGCGCGGCTCGGCAAATACCTTGGATATACCGATCAGATAAAGATTGAGATTGAGCCGGCAAAGGCCATGTTGTTCGCGCTGTTGCCCTACAAGACAAAAGGCATAAAATTAAACCTTAACACTCGGATGAGGCGTGGCGCAAAGCTGGAATATAATGCGGAAGTTGAAATTGATGGTACGGAAAAACCAGGGCTGCATGTATTGCACGTGGAACTAATATCTCCAAAAGGAGAAATCCTCCCCCATTACTCAGAAAATACGCTTGCCGCAAACGGCAAAACCAGCGGCTATATTGCCCTGGCTCTCAATGACGAACCGGGGAAATGGAAGATGCGCGTACGCGACGTGGCAACCGGCATAACCACGGAAAAAACTTTCAGAATCAAATGAGGATGACACAGTCTCGTCAGCGAGGTGGAGCATGGCGCGAACGGTCCGTCGGCAGCGTCCACTTCAGCCGGTGTGCAGTGACATTCCATTGGTACGGAATGTTTGTCGGCCCAAACAAATCAAAGAACGATAGAACAATGAAAAAATGCAGGCTAATCTACAATTGGGATGGCTTCGATTGTCCACGAATGGTTGACTATCCGGCCAGCCGGGACAAAATGGCCGAATTGATTTTTGGCGCCATCATCGGGACACCCGTGGATACGCTTTGTTTTTGTTCCGGCACCACAGACCTGTTTGTGCATCAGAGTAAGGTTGCGGAAACCATCCTTGACGTTCCCGCAAGATTTCACGACCGAACCGACGTTAAGAACTTGAAACTTCTTTTTGAGCAGGGAACGGATCCTTTGCGTATTGCCGTGGAATACGGTCATAAGGCGGGATTGGAAGTGTTCGGCAGTTTCAGGATGAACGACGTCCATCATTGGCGCGAGCCGGAAGGCATGCTGGCGAGCAGATTCTGGAAAGAGCACCGGCTCCGTCATTGTTTGAATATGCCGGAAAAATATTGGCGGACAGGGATGTCCGGCGCGTTGGATTATAAGTATGCCGAAATACGAGAAAGACGCCTGGCGGTAATCAAGGAAATGATAACAAATTATGACATTGATGGCATGGAACTTGACTTCCGGAGTGGTCCTTTTGTCTTTTCGCCCTCTGAAGCAGGGGAAAACGCCCCAATCATGACCGAGTTTTTGAGAACGATCAAAAAAATGCGAAAAGACAATTCGTTCCTGCTGTCAGTGTTGGTTCCCCATAGCCCTTTGCTGTGCCGCGAACTGGGGCTGGACCTGGAAACATGGATAAAAGAAGGCCTGCTGGAATTTGTGGCCTTTGGGGAAAGAGATTTGAACTTGCCGATTGATCAATTCAAAAAAATAGCCCGGGGAACACCTTGCGGGATATATCCATGCATTGGCGCTTGGTCTGATCCGAAAGCCGGAGAGATGACCCGGGACATGTATCGCGCCTGGGCCTTGAATTTTTATGAAGGCCATGTTGACGGACTCTATGTTTTTAATTTGTATAACCTGAACAAAAACACCCAGCGTGAAATATTGAATGAAATCGGGGCTCCCGAGACCATTCAAAACAAACGTCGTCATCATGCATGGTATATCTTCCCTGATATACCCGGGGAAAGAGTTGAAAGCAAGGAAGAGATGCTGGATAGGCATGTATATTTTGCTCATCTTAACCAGTTGCCAAGCTGGGGGGCTGATGCGGAAAACGGAACATGGAAGAATGTGACTTTTAAGATCGCCGAAAATATAAGCGCCGAAAATAAAGTTTTTGGAAAACTTTGTTTTAAACTGACCAATGTTGCCTTTGGCGATGAGATAAAAATAAAGATAAACAATAATGAGATAACCGGGGGGAGGATAAAAAAAGAGGATTTTACATGCGGGCGGGCGCATCCTCCTTGCGGCCCTTATTGCCAATATATTATTAACCTTGATGATGGCCGGACGGTTAAACGCGGGGAAAATGAGTTGTCGCTCTTCGTGGCTAAAAAGGCAAAGGATTCAGGCGTTCAAACGGACCTTTTTGAACTGGAAGTAATGGTAAATTGCGCTGAATGCTAATTGGAGGACATAAATATCCATGAAAAGAAAAATTATTTTAGCGAGCGGATTGGTTCTGTTTTTGGGGGTGATTTCAGTTCTCGGAATTAACGATCCAAAGGACGCTAAAAAACCGTCACAGGCTGAAGACATAAATCTTCTGTTAAACAGCGCTTTCACGAAAACCACTTTGCCCGGCATTCCGGATAACTGGCAGTCCGCAAAGCTTCCGATTTTTATTCCCGAGTGGCCTCAGGGTTGGGAATTGGCCGAGGCGCATGCCGTCCCGAACACGCGAAGCATCAAAGTCATTTCCCTGAAAAAAAAAGCCGGCATGGGGGTAAAATACGTCGCCCCTGTGGTAAAATATGCCGCCCCTGTTTTTCCGGTGGGAACCGCATACACCTTTTCAGTTTACCTGAAGTCTGACGACGTCATGCCGGTTTCAATGGATGTTATTGGGCAATGTAAGGAAGTGACCAGCGGCAAAAAATGGAAAAGATATATCTGTTACATTCCCGAAGGCAGGAATGCAGGCATAAAAATAGAAGCGTTGGGGAAAGGATGCCTTTGGATAAATGCTCCCCAGCTTGAAAAAGGAAGCAATGTGTCTGAATTTGTTACATCTTTAAGAGATGTTGAAACAAAAAAAGAGACAAAAAGAATGGATCCCAAAAAAAATCTGAAGGACAAAGTTTATCCGAAATTCTGGCGTGTGGATTACCAGAGCGAAAACGTATGGACGGCCAAGGGGGAGTGTCATGGCGAAGAGTGGTCTCTGAAAACGCGCGGCATAGGGCGAAAACAATTCAGCAACGCGGATGTTCCCGCCCCGTTTAATAAAAAGACAACAAACTATCTGTTCAGTTGTTATATCAAGGCGGATCGCGTTAAAAGCGCCAACATAATGCTGGCGGCTCTGGGCGCACGCAAAGAATGGATTAAAGAACTATCTTTGGATAAGAATATTACAACTTGCGGCAGCCATGATTGGCGCAAGTTTGAGATTTCCATTTCCAACGACAAATTCCCTCCGGGCACGGCCTATCTCGCCTTTTGGTGCTTTCACGATGACGAAGGAACCGTCTGGTGGGATGATTTTTCCCTGACCGCATCAGATCAACCGGAAACCAACCTGGTGCCGAATCCGGGTTTTGAGGAACATCATGAAATCATGGAAGAGAGTCCTGATTATGTATTTCTGGACCGGTCCTTTTATACCAATGAGGAAAAGGCTTATTTGATCGTCAGAAAACTTGCGCAACCTTATCGGCGGAGCGAAATAAAGGTTTGCTTCATGAAAAATAACGGTGAGGAGATAGAACGGAAAACGGCTTCCGTAACCAAATCCAAGACGAAAATCCCGTTGGATATTGCCAATCTGCCGTTGGGCGATTACGTTTTGAATGTGAATATCATCTCGGGCAGCACGAATGCCAACCAGAAACTTAGTCTGAGGAAAATCAAAGACATGGCAAACGGCGTAAAAGCAGACAGGGAAAACAGATGCCTGTTGATTCAGAATAAACCCTTTATCCCCATGTCCTTCGGCGTGGAAAATATTACCGTTATCCAGGCTGAGAATCCATTTATATGGAAAGATGTTGCCAAACACGGATTTAATACGGTTACCTTTCTTGCCGTCACAACCAATACTGCTGCCATTACTTCTATCGTGGACCGCATCCATGAAAATGGATTAAGGACAATTCATTGGGTTGACCCTGACAACCGTTTATCGTTGGCCGAGGTAAGGTCGTTTTATCAGAGGCATGTTTTGCAGTTTAAAGAACACCCTTCGTTGTTAGCTTGGTATTTCAAGGACGAGCCAGGCGATTACGTGTGGCACATAAACGGGAAAAGCGAAAAAGACCTTGCGATTCTCCATGACGATATCAAGAATTTGGATACTTATCATCCCGTGTTTTTAAATCAGTGTTCATTTTGGATAAGAGGTTACGGAGGATATGGGGGATTGGGCGCCACGGACATCTTCAGTCAGGATTATTATCCCATTATGGCCGCAATGAAAAATCTTGAGCTTTCTTCGGTTTTAGCCCACTGGTCGATTGAACTGGACGACATGGCCTATGACGGAAAAAGATGCGGCAAACCAGCGCATCAATGGATGCAATTGACGTTCAAGTCGTTTCCGCGGGAAGTGACCGTCATGGAAAACCGGTGCCAGACCTATCTGGCGCTGATTCATGGAACGATGGCCATGTCATATTTCCTTGGCAAACCGATGTCGGTTGAGCTCTGGGATTCCTTTATTGATTTAAACAAGGAGATCGTTGCCCTGACTCCGATACTTGCCGGCGGAGAGGAAATGCCGGATCATGCAGTGCAAAGTTCCAGCCCTAACATTCATTTCCTGGCTAAAAAGCATGCGGGCAAGACTTACCTCATCTGTGCCAATATTTCCGAATCGCCTATGACAGTTGATTTTAGTCTCAGCCCTGATTTTTTTAAAAGGGATGGAACGGCAGAAATATTGTTCGCAAAAAAACGCTTGAATTATTCCGATTATACCATTAAAGATAAATATAAAGGACTGGAAACCCGGGTTTACGAATTGCAGGATATTTCCTGGTTCTTCCGCATTTTTAAGGATTTAACGCATAAAATGCTCTGAAGATAGAGGTTATTATGGTCAAACGTGTATTGGCGATAATTATGATCTTGGTTAGTGCAAAATGCATGGCGGCGACGCATTATGTTGTTCCAACTAATTCGGCGGCGGCCGATCCATACACCAACTGGATCACGGCAGGGACAAATATCATTGACGTGGTCAATGCCGCCGTCACCAATACCGCGCCAAGAGTGGTATTGGTGACGAACGGGACTTATTGGATGACAAATACGATATCTGTTTCCAGCGGGAAGACTTTGACTTTGCAAAGCGTTAACGGCCGAGATGTGACGATAATAAACGGGAACAAGGAATTTTATACAAACAACTGTATGAGCATTGCTGCGGATAGTAGTATTATTGATGGATTCACGATTACAAATTATATTGCAACCAACGTAAATGGAATCGTGGATCTAGTCGGCATCATTAATATAAAAAATTGCCTCATAACCGGCAACAAATCCACCTGCCCAAGCTGGCCCTATGGGCATGGCGGCGGAATGCGTGTAAACGGGACCGGTTCCACAGTCTCCAATTGTATTATCAGGGGAAATTACGCATTCAATCAAGGCGGTGGAATTTACATCTCGAAAAGCAGCGTATCCATAGTTGACTGCGAAATATCATTCAATATTGCGGATTCGGCAAGCGGCCTCGGAGGCGGAATAATGGCAGACGCTGGTGGCAGCTCGGTTATTTCTAATCTTGTTGTAAAAAACTGCCGGATTTTTAACAACGTCGCTCCGTGTGGCGGAGGAATTTGGATGAATATTGGAACAAATAAGGTTATTGATTCATGTATTATAACAGGCAATACGGCAAAGGCAGTGGGAGTTTACGGCGGGCTTGGCGGAGGAATTTTTACTTTCGGCGGCGTTATGATCTCCAATTGTGTTGTTTCGGCCAATATCGCGACAAATAGTGGAGGCGGAATCTGGGGGGCAGGGACTGGTACTGCTCCAACCAATCAGGTGATATTAAGAAACTGCCTGATTGCAATGAATCGCGCGGTAACAAATATCGGAGGAGGGGCATATCTCAGCAATGGAATATTGGAAAGCTGCACGGTCGTAACCAACTATGCCGGAGTTTCCGGCGGCGGACTTTATATCAAGACTCCCGGTGCTGGCACCAATAATATTATCTATTTCAACACGGCACCGAGTGCGGCGAACTTTACCAATACGGTCGGTAATACCGGCCTCAATTTTTCCTGTGTATTTCCGGCGGTGGATGGAACTGGAAACATTGCGAGTGATCCAAGATTGGTTGATCTGGCTGGCGGCAATTATCGCCTGCGCATGGGGTCGCCCTGCGTCAATACAGGGACCAACCAGGACTGGATGACCAATGCCGTTGATTTGGATGGGAATGCGCGCATTTTAAATATTATCGTTGATATGGGCGCGTATGAAACAATTTTATGGCAGGGAACTATTTACAGTTTTCCATAATTTCTGGCTATGGGCGCGTATGAATATATTTCGCGGGGCATGATCATTTCCGTGCCGTAATTATTTTGTTTATCGAGGCGGCTTGGATAGCGGTCGGCTGTTCTGGTTAAGTTGTGATAAACCGGGCTACTTAATGCGGTGCGATTTTCTCCGAATGGTTGCCAACGAAACTGTTTTCCAGCGGTGTGGACATGGGGGGGGCCTATGAAGCGATTTACGAGGGCACGCTTTACAGACTGGGTCTTTAATTCCCGCCGCAGGAAGCAAGCCCTTGACCTTGCCCAACCACGCTCGGGCAAGGCGGGCAGGCTGACTTTCGCCGTCCACTTCGTCGCCGCCAACTACCCGCATTAACGCTTATTCGCTCCAAAACGGGCTATGTGCAACCCAATTGCCTCCTGTAGGCCCGCATAGCATGCGGGCACAACCAGCCGCCATACTATGGCGGCCTACAATTTTCGAGTAGTTGCACCTTCCCGAGTTATCCGTTATAGCGTAATAATTCAGATGGCTCGCTACCCCTGCCTTCTCTCCTTTCGGTTTGAGTCATTGCGCTTCCGGGCGGTTGACTAGACCTTACCCGGGAAGACCTGCGGGCTTACGCCCGCGCCTTATCGACTGGCAATCATTGCCAGGTTGCCTCTGGCATTTTTTTGCATTGGTTTTGAAATGTAAGCCCCCTGTGAACCCGTGTTTCATATTTTCGTGGTGTGTGCGATATTTTCTGGCGACGTCAGCGCGCATGAAGCGTGCTGATAAACCAGGAGAAAAGTTATGGATGCGGAAGCACGGAAGGCACGGCGAGATCCGGAGAAGGAAAAGTTCTGGCGGGAGATGATCCGTGAGCAGAGGGGGACCGAGAAGACAGTGCGGCAGTTCTGCGTTGAAAAGGGGTTGAAGGAGAACCTGTTTTACGGCTGGCGGCACGAGCTGAAACAGAGGGACGGGGAAAGAGGTGGCACCGTGGGATTCGTGGAGTTGATAAGAGCCGGAACAGGAAACGCGGGTTCCGGCGTGAGCATCCGCGTGGACGAGCGGCTGAGCATCGCAGTGGAGCGTGGATTCGATGCAGAGACATTGAAGGCGGCCCTGGCCTGTGTGTGCGCGAGGGGGTGTACGAGATGATACCGGTGACAGGCAGCGCCCGGCTGTTCCTGTTCCGCGGGCCGGCGGATATGCGGAAGGGATTCGATGGTCTCTCTGGGATGGTCGAGGAGCACTTTTCCGAGAACCTGTTCACCGGGGCGCTGTTCATATTCCTGAACCGCAGGTTGGACCGGGTGAAGATTCTGTACTGGGATCGTGACGGGCTGGCGTTGTGGCACAAGAGACTGGAGCGTGGGAAGTTCCAGATGCCGGCGGACAAGGAAGGGGCGTCGGTGGAACTGACGACGGCGGAACTCTCGATGCTTTTGGATGGGATAACGCCCCTGCGGGTGAACCGGCGTTACCGGCTGGGCGAGGCGATGGCGGCGAGCGGTTGAGGGCTGGGAAAGGGGGGGGCTGAAGTTTTTTGTATTTTTTTGTTGCAATAGATAAGCTATATCACTATAGTTTATCGCATGAACACCAAATCGACCCTGGAACTGGAAGCTCAACGTGCGGTTCTCCTGCGGCAACTCAGGCGGGCCGGACCCTCAATCGAAGGCTCGATAGCGATGCCGGCGCGGAAGTGCGGCAGCGCCGCATGCGAATGCGCGCGCGGAGTCGTCAGGCATCGGGCGATGATCCTGTGCAAGAAGGTCGCCGGCCGGAGCGTGGCGACCTACGTGCCGAAGGACTTGTGGGAACAGGTCCGGGAGTGGAATCGGGAGCATAAACGCCTGAAGAAAGCGCTTAAGGAGATGTCCGCCCTCAATGAACAGATCATCCGGCGGCATGTCCTGGACAAGCGCCGGCAGCAAGCCGTGCGCCGATCGTTGAAAGTATTAACGAGCACGGAGGGGCCAAGGATTCCATGACCCTGACGCAGGCCATAGCGGAGTTGAAGTTCAAGGACGAGCAGATCGCCGAACTGGTCCGGCAGACCGAGGAACAGGGCCGGAAGATCGAGGAACTGCGTCAGCAGCTCGCGTTGTTCCAGCGGCGGCTGTACGGACCGCGGAGCGAGAAGTATCATCCGGATCAGCTCTTTCTGGACAGCGTGCTCCAGGACAGCCAGGGCGCAGAACCGGCGGAATCGGAACCGATGGTTCCGGTCAAGGCCACAGAGAGGCGGAAGGCCAGGCCGCACGGGCGGTTGGCGATTCCCGAACATATTCAACGCGTCGACGAAGTTCTGGATCTGCCCGACGGACAGAAGGTGGATTCCGAGACGGGGCAGGCGCTGGTGAAGATTCGCGAAGAGGTCTCGGAGAAGCTCGCCTGGAAGCCGGGGGAATGGTTCGTGCGGCGGTTTATCCGGCCGGTTTACGCGAATCCGGACCGGATGAGCGACAAGGCGGGCATATATGCGCAGCCGATGCCGGATTCGCCGGTGGAGAAGTGCAAGGCGGACAACAGCGTGCTGGCGCTGGTGGCGGTAAAGAAGTATGTGGACCACCTGCCGCTGTACCGGCAGAGGGAGATATTTCTGCGCGAGGGCATTGACGTGGCGCCCTCGACCCTGAACGCCTGGGCCATCGAACCGATCCTGGCCTGCGAACCGTTATACGCGGCGTTCAAGACGGACGTGCTGAGTCGGCCGGTGATTTTTACCGACGATACGCCGGTCGATATGCTGCAGGACGGTTTGGGCCGGACGAAAGAGGCGCGGATATGGGTCTACCTGGGAGGTTGCGGTCCGCCGTACCGGTTTTTCGATTTCACCGAGGACCGGCGCAAAGAGCGGCCGGGACAGATTCTTGCAAAATATGCGGGGTTCGTGCATGCGGACGCCTATTCGGGATACGATCATCTGTTCGAGAACGGCGAGCGCATTGTCGAAGTCGGATGCTGGGCCCATGCCCGGAGGAAATGGGATGAGGCGCTCAACTCCGCGCCCAAGCCCTGCACGGAAATGCTCTTGCATATCCGCGAGTTGTACAAGGTCGAAGCTCGCATCAAGGGCGAGAAGCCCCAGTTGCGGCTGACGGTCCGCCAGGCGGAGTCGGTTCCCCTGCTTGACAAGTTCTATGAGCGGCTGGCGGAGATCGGCGCGGAACGCGTCGTGCTGCCTTCTTCTCTCCTTGCCAAAGCCATCGGCTACTCGCTCAATCAGCGCGCAGCGCTCTACCGCTTCACCACTGATGGTCGTTTGGAAATCGACAATAATTTCGCGGAGAATGCGATTCGTCCGCTCGCGCTCGGCCGGAAGAACTTCCTCTTCGTGGGCAGTCCCCGCGGCGGCAAGGCCTGCGCCATCGCGCTCACGCTCCTGCAGAGCGCCAAGGCCGTCGGCCTCAACCCCTACGAATATTTGCTCGACATCTACAACCGCCTCATGAGCCATCCGGTCAACCGCCTGCACGAACTCCTCCCGGCCGCCTGGAAGAACTTCCGCCGCTGACACCCGCAGTCGCCTCCCCAGTGTCCGGTCGAATCATCGCGGCGGCCGGTCTGTGGCCTACTGGGTTCACAGGGGGCTTACGCTGCTCCGAACGGCCAGGCTTTGGCGCCCCACAAGGTTTTCAGGTTCACTTCCAAATCAGTCCTGCTCATAGTTTTCACTCCTGAAAAATCGGCCGTTATTTTCCTGATTGCAAATCCTGGCAGCGCCGGCCGGCTGACCCCTCAGGTAAATTTCCACCCGTTTGAACCCGAACGGGTCATAATGCACCTCCACCTCCTGCCCGCGCAGAGCCGGAGACACTTCCCAGACCCGGCCGCAGAGCGCAATGGTCGCGTCCCGCCGCACCCGTCTGCTCACCCGATCAAGAAACAGTCCTTCCAAATCGGCATCTTCGGAAAGCGTTTTCAAGTGCGCGGCGCGTTCCGCGAACCTCGCGGAGGGCGATTTCCTCTCAAGGCCGGAATGGCCGCGCTGATGATACTCTCCTTCCAGCCACTGCCAGAAGCGTTGGTTGAGTTCAAGAATGCTTTGAACCGGCTTGAAGGCCAGCCGTTGCTCAAAATCCTGTTGAACGGTCAGGAAAAACCTCTCTATTTTTCCCTTGCTCCACGCGGCATACGGCTTGGTATGCATCAGCCTCACTCCCAGGTTGGCGCATATGGTCTTGAGATGCAGACTGGTGAATATTTTACCGTTGTCCGTGTATAACCCCTCCGGCAATCCGCGCGAACGCAGGGCATGTTGAAAAGTATCCAGAAAATGAACCAGTTGCTCGGCCGGATAATATTGCCCATGCACGCAGAGCCGGCTGCAATCGTCCAACAGCGCCAGTAAAAACGTCGCCTGCGGCTTCTGTCCGGGCAAGGACAGAAACGGGCCATGCATGGCATCGGTCATCCAAAGCTCATTGCTCCAGCTCATCACGAATGCCTTTTGCGGCCCGGCATTGACCTCCAGACCTCCCCCCGGCCTTCAACGCCCGGCGGTCAAGTCCCAGCCGACGCAGTTCACGATATAACGAACTCAGGCTTACCCCGCCGGCGGTAACGATGCCTTCCGCCTCCATGTGCCTCAATAACGTCGTAGCGCACATCTTCGGATGCTGCCGCCTTAAACGCGCCAGTGCTTCGCTCGTTCCCGGAGAAAACGAGCGCGATACGCCCTTGTCCGAACGTGTTTCCACTCTCAACGCCTTGAATCCGCCCGAACGATAGGCGTAGTACCACCGTTCCAGCGTCGGCACGCTGTAATATCTTCCGTTCCACGCCCGTTCCGAGGCCGCCTCCAACGCCTGGCTCAACGATATTCCGCCTTTTACCGCCTCTTCCAGATACCGCACCGCCTCGTAACGGCCTAAAACGCGTTCCGATGCCCAATTTCGATCTGCCGCATGTTTGTTTTTCATGCCGCCCATGCTTGCAAATCGCACCGCCTTCTGACAATCTATTGGTTGTGTGCATGTTCCCGGACGCTGATAAAATGCCTCAAAATCCATTGTTTATTTTGCGCTCCCGGAGACATGACACCGGTAGCGACCGAAACATGTGACCTGAAATGTCCCGACCAGAAGTTTGGTCAATTCAGTTAGCGTGCCGCAGGAGGCCAGCGCTTTCTTCCAGAAGGCGCTGGCGCTCTCTCCGGGCGGAGAGAGACCGAAATACGAACCAACGATTTCCCTGAGCTTTTTATGCCAACGTTCCCAGAGCTTCCAATAACACTTCAAAACCGCCAACCAGCGTTGCGCCACCAAACCTGTCTCACGCCCACAGATATAGGCTTGTATCGTTTTGTTCGCCACGATCCGGTACGGCTGCGCAAACTCTGGCAGTAAACTCATTGTTCGACCGGTCTTCTCGCAAAGAAACCGTGGAACCGTCAGAAGGATTTCCTTGCCGCCTTTGCCCGTCACCCAGCGTTCGTAATGCGCGTACCGCCTCAGACAATCAATACGCCCGCAAAACGGACACACATCGGGCGGACGCAGACGCTCATGATATGCTTCCGCCACGTACCCTTCCGGACTTAAACGACATGCTACTATGACCTGCATGCCGCCTTGATAGCCAGTCCGGAACGATCAGGCAAGCCGCCGCAGACATCCGTCTGCGGCGGAACAAAAGAGGAGGGGGGGATTTATCGCATGACTGTCATCCATCAGGGACAGACAAGAACTCTCCGGCATCCGGACAAACCCCTTCCATCCCCCATCAAACTTGCCACCTTCTATGATGCTCGTCTTCCCCGTTCCCATCATTTACCACGTCACTTCCTTCCCCTTTTTTCATCATCAGGAATGACGCGGAACATCCTTCGGCCGCTTGATACGCGCCGGAATGACCGCAAATCCGTAATGGCCGGCCAATTCGAGGTAGGTGGGATTGATATCCGGATCATACCAACACGGATTCGTCACCGCACTCTTGGCGTTGTCCGGAACCACTATCTGCGGCACGCCGCCGATAAATTCCAGGGCGCGAACCTGGGCTCCGATCCAGTCGGAAAGCTGTTCGCTCGGCGTAATCTCCGCATAGGTGTAGTTGCTGCACCCCAGAACCGCCACAAACAGATGTCCCTCCGTAATCCGGCCGGTATTTTGATCATGGATCGGAATCGTGTCGCCGGCGTAGTCAACAAACATCTTTTCCCCGGCGCGGTGTTCCTGCCGGAGACTGACCGCCAGCTTCCCAGTCCATTCCCGGTAATGCTGGCAATACTGACTGTAGCTGTAGCCTTGAGGCTCCCGCTCGCGATACTCTTCCCATAAGAGTTGCAGCGTTACGTGCTTGCGTTGCAGTTCTTCCCGAATATAGACCATGTCCGGCAACGACCGCTGGTCTCCAGCCACCTTGTCTGTCGCCGGAAATAGCAGTTTTTCCAGCTTCTCATCATCCAGACCTTCCGATACCGGCCAAGTCAAGCCTGCCTCTCGAAACCGTCTCAAATATTCCGCCACCGTGCTCCGGGCCAGCTTGCAGCTGCGCGCAATCATCCGGGCTGATAGTTTCCCTTCCTGATTTAATCGCAATACCTCTGTGATTTTCCGCATGGATAACCTTTCTCTCGCCATTTTGGGCCTCCTTTTCCGCCGTAGGCGATCTGCCTCCGGCATGACGGAAACCTTTATGGATTTTGTTATCCAGCGCCGCTATCTCTTTTTTTAGCCTTTCAGAACCCCGCAAGGGGGGGTGGCCGATTTGGCCGGAATTGGTGGCCGGTTTGATTCAGAATCGGTGGCCGGAATCAACCGGAATACGCACGCAAAAGAGACTAAGAAGAAATATATGGCCAAAGTATTAGACAGTTATCAATACAATAAAATCCTGCGCTTCTTACGCAGAATTTTATTGATAACTGACTCATGTGCTCACCGACAGCAGATTTTAGAGCGAGCAGGCTGTCAGCGAGGTGGAAAAAGGAGGCAGGCCGACGGTCTATGCGGCAATGGAACGCAAGGACATCATCGTTCCGTAAAAGACCTGGAAAAGAAAGCGGAGCCGAAAGCGCCCCTAGCGAGTGCGCCGATAGATGCGCAGATGCGATACCGGTTGCGCACGAAAGCAGGGCGGGAGTTCTCCAAAAATTCATGGTACGGAAAACATCATACCCTGCGGAAGATATTCATAACAACCCATGTCCACAACTCCGGAAAACCTGTCAACCCGAGAATACCCACCCAGATCAAACGCGTCCAACATCCATGCTTCGTTCGCCCCTGCATTGACGCAGGGGGAAAATTTGCTCAGCCGGTAATTGGCGTCATTGGTGGAAACAAATAACGGGTTATCGGTGATGCAGTTCGTAGCAATATCGGGCATTGAGGTTATACAACAATTATAGAAAATTCCAGTAGTATGGGTTCCTTGACAATAATTGATAGGAGTATTAAACATGACAATTGAATTGCTGATGGGTGTATTAACGTACTGATTATTTATCATGGCAATGCCGCCGACATCGTTTCCTCTGTTATGGACTATAGTGCAATTTTCAATATATCCCCCTCTGACGTAAAGACCGCCGTAGTAAACATTGGTATTATAGGCTATCATGCAATTTCTTACTGTTGCATCACGCAGATACAACGCTCCGCCATAACCAGATTGTACTGTTCCCCAATTACTGATAACAATGCATTTTTGCATAAAGTTGCCGCCAGGAAGGAATGCGCCGCCGCCACCACCACTACCGCCACCACCCGAGCCTGTGCCATTTTCCCCGATAACACAACCGACGATTTTTAAAGAGTTATAAATTCCTCCTCCCCGTGCGCCAGCAAAGTTTCTAGAAATAATACAATTTGTAATAAGGATACCGAGATACACTCCGCCCCCCCTGTTCGTGGACATGTTTAGTGTGATACTGCAATTGCGAGTCGTACCGCCGCCATAAATTGCACCGCCATCACCGGCATATCCATTGCTGATTGTAAAGCCATCCAAAACGGCGGCATCCTGATCGGACATGTAAAAACACCTGTTCGTAACCGGCTTGCCGGGATAATTATGACCATCAACAATCGTAACATCACGCCCATTCACACTTTGCAGTGTCAACGAATTGGTTACCACCACCTGATTGGTCAAATAATACGTGCCGTTCGACACCCAAATCGTTCTAAGGGCATTGTTGGTCATGGCACAATTCACCACGTCGATGATGTTTGACCCAGCGGTAGCCCAACTGGTATATGGCGGCATACTTGGACCGTTAGTGGCAACATAGTGAGTCTCAGTCCAGGCTGTAATGCTTGCCAGGATACCAGATACAAAAAGAAGACGAATTTTCATATATTCTTCTCCCAATATTGTTTTATGTATTTTTCAACGTTCCACGCAATAATAATACCTGAGTGAAACAATTCTTGTTGTAAATTTTGATTAAAATTAATTAAATTCCCCACTTTATGCTTGGTTGATCCGCTGACGTGGACAAGGATAGTGAATATTGAATGAGAAGCCGTAGCCTCTGACAGAGACGCTCTGACGATCCGCCACCAAATAAGCGAAATGAAACCACATAAGAAAGCATGAAGCGAACTTTAAGAATAATCAAGTGAAAACGACAACCTATAGTTTGACCGGCCGATAGGATCCGTCAGTCGACGGATGGCCATTAGCCAGTTATGGATGGACGCGATTCGTCACGTCCATCTCCTCCCCAACCCGGCATAGCCGGAACCAAAAAGGGTTCCGGCTATGCCGGGTGATACTTTTTTGATACAACTGCCTCCCAACAAGGAGGTTCGCTATGCAGACATCTTTTCTTGAACGACATGCCGAAGATATTCTCGGAGTCTATTCGTGTTTCGACCGAATCATTATCCAGGGAACCCTGCCGGACATTGCTCATGCCGACGCCATGACGCAGTGGTTCTTCTCCCATCACTTGCGCATCTTCGATTTCGCGGAATGGGCCAAACCCTATCGGGAGCGCATCCGCTCGCATGCCGAAGCGGTTGCCGACAAAGCCGGCATTCAAATCGAGTTTATCCGAAAGATCGATTCGTTCCGCAAGGAAGACCGCATCGCCGAGATTTTGTCCAAACGCGGTGAACATCCCGGACTGGTGCATATCTTCTCTGCCATGGAGACCTGCCACACCTTCCAACCCTGGCATGACAAACTCTCCCATCGCACCTTTTTCCGCTACGATACCGGACGCTGTGTCCACTACTATTTTTACTTCATCGATCCTGACTTGGGACTCTGCTATCTGCGCGTGCCCACCTGGGCGCCCTTCCGCCTTCAGTTCTACTGCAACGGGCACAACTGGCTGGCGCGTCGCATGACCAAGGCCGGCATTTCCTTCACCCAAGTCGAGAACGCCTTTGTGAACATCAGCGATTTTGCCAAAGCACAGTCCTTGGCCGATGCCTGCGATCCAGCCTTCATCTACCGCCACATGGAACAGGCCGCCAGGCGCTACTGCGCCGTCATCGGCGTATTCCCTTCCGGCGTGCACTGGAGCATCATGCAGTTGGAGCGCGCCACCAACATCGTCTTCAAATCGCACGATGTCCTGGCTCCGATCTACGAGGAAATCGTCCGCACCCTCTCTCATGCCGTCCGACCAGACACCCTTACCATGTTCCTCGGCAAACCCCTCGACCCCCGTTACGAAGGAGAACTTGGCTCCAAGTTCTCCACCCGCATCGAAGGACATTGCTTGCGCCACCTCATGGGCTCCACCGGCCTGAAAATCTACGACAAGTTCGGCCGCGTGCTGCGCATCGAAACCTTTACCAATGATGTGACCTTTTTCAAACACTACCGGAAGGTGGAACACCGCGACGGCACCGCCTGTTTCAAGATGGCATCCGTCCGTAAAAGCATCTTCAGCCTGCCGCCCTTGGCGGAACTGATGGATGCCTGCAACCGCCGCTACCTCGAATTCCTTGCTGCCGTCGACGATCCAACCAGCGCCCTGGACACCATTCAAAAGGTCAGCCGTCCCGTTCGGCAGGAGGGCCGTTCCTATCGCGGCTTTAATCTCTTGTTTCGCAAGTATCATTTGACTGCTCTCGGTAAATTAATCGTCGCCGCCTCGCTCAAATTGAAGGAGATGGTTCTTATCCCATTATTACGCGGTCAGCTTTTGCCAGCATGATCATATTCAGAAAATATTTGCAATAAAATCCTGCGCTTCTTGCGCAGAATTTTATTGATAACTGTCTAATTGAAATTATCTCTATGTTTAACCATAACAACAACATCGAATGGGTTCAGCGTTACGGTACCTTCAAGGCGATTACCTGTCAGCATGTCAAAGTAGGTATCTGCCAAAGTAAACGAAAGGCTTTCCGTGCCTGGATTGTTAATGAAAATGATTTTTTTGAGCTTTTTTTGCCGCACGGAGGCAAACAAACCTTTGGGCAATTTGAATTCTGGCTCCAGTTTCAGCCAAGCGGCGAGTGCCCGGTAAAAACGTCCATACCCCATCTGATCCAGAATGGCACCGAGGTAGATCGCTTTGCCTTTCCCGTATTTAGCGGCCGTAACTGCTGGTATGCCGGCAAAAAAGCGGTTTTCAAAACGCGCCAGCACCTTTACATCGCGTCTCGTCAGCATGATTTCATCGATCCATTGAACCTCACCGGGCGCTTCACAGGAAAAGTCGTCAGTAAAGCCGCCAATGCTCACGATACCGGCCTTGCGGTAATGCGCACCGTAATCGCGCACTTCTATGCCGAAAACGTCGGCAAGGTTTGCCGGTGCCGGAACGTCCCATACTTTCGCGTGCTCGTCGGCAATGCCGGAGAGACTGCTCATCACAAGCGTTCCGCCGCCAGCGACAAACCTCCTCAATTTCTCAGCCAAGTGGCGTGGGAGAATATAAAGTCCAGGCGCCACAATGACTTCGTATTTTAAGAAATCGTCGTTCGGATAGACAATGTCGCAGACGATGTTGCAGCGCGTCAGGGCGCCGAAATGGCGGGACATGTGTACTGCATACCCGTTGCCGGCTACGCCGTTAAATGACTGATGTTTTGCAAAACGGGCAAAATCTACATGGTTTTCAAAAGTAAAAAGAAAGGCCGCCTTTGATGGAACCGGCAGCGACCCCTCAATGCTTTTTGAGATTTTCGCCACATCACCGGAGAGTTTCCTGATTTCGGAAAACATCCGCCCCGGCCGGCGATGCACGCCCACAAGACCGTAATCATCACGCTCATTGCCGTTTGGGCAGGTATCCACACGAAAAAAATTGATTAAATCTGCCCCCCTGCCGATCTGGGTCAGTACGCTCCAACGGGTTTCCCCCGGGAGCGGAATGTTTTTTGTACGGCCCCACTGGTATTCATGAAACCAGATGTTGCTGCCGTGCTTCATGCCGCGCAAATAAGCGTGCGTGAACATGTCGTGCTGGAAAGTGTCGCCGAAAATAATATCGTCGTTCAGGCTGTAATGATCCCCTGCAGTGACGTCCAGTTCCGCGGACATAGCCTCATGGTCATAGCCGAACCATGTCGTCATATAATTGGTAGTGATCGGAACCGTGACTCCGCATGTTTTGAGAGTTCTTATTTGCTTGCGAAAGCATTCAATGGTCATTTCGGAAAAGAATTTTTGATAAGTCATCCAAAGTCCAGCGTGCGGGTATGTTGTCGGGAAGGCGATTTCGGAAAAATCTCCGAAGGTCTGGCCGAGAAAATGAGTGCAGATTGCATCGTTAAACCTTTGTACCGTGCCGAAACGTTTGGCGCACCATTCCCGGAACAGTATCAGGCAACGCGGACAGAAACAAAACGGGTGGCCCAGTTCGTTGTCGAGCTGCCAGGCCAGCACCTGCGGGTTTTTGGCATAACGGCCAGCCAGACGCGTGACAATTCCTTCGCAGAGGCGGTAATAAACTGGCGAGGTAGGGCAGGTGTAGCGCCTGACACCGAACCCATAAGGCTTGCCGTCCTCACGCACCGGAAATATTTCGGGATATCGTGCGCAGGCCCAACCCGGCGGCACGGCCGTGGGTGTGCAAAGAATCACACGAATACGCTTTTTATCGAGCATTCCCATAATTTCGTCGAGCCAGTCCAAATCATATTTTCCCTCACGCGGTTCCTCCTTGTCCCATGCAAATTCTCCCATTCGGACGAATGAAAGTCCGGCTCTGGCAATCAGCGAAACATACTCGCGCCAGACAGACCTCGGCTGTTGTTCGGGAAAAAACGCGCCACCCACTCCGTGAAAGAGGTTCTTCATATTTGTTGAAACGCTGGAGATATCTACGGCAGTCATAATATCATATCCGTTTTGTTAGCCCAAAGCGGACATGGTGCGCTTTGGACTAATCTGTTTTAAATTCAAAGATCCGGATATCGCCCGGCGGCACGATGATTTTAATCTCAGCCCCGTTGGACGTCTTGTCATGATCAACTTTCTTTCCTTCAGTCCATTCTAAAATCTCCTTCAGCCGCGAACCGCCGGCATGGGCGTTTAATCTCAGCCATACATTCGCCTTTTTCGCATCGTCAAACGTCTCTTTCTGCCCAGGCTTTTTAATCACGCCTTCATTGTTCATCAGCGTTACCACCCAGCCTTTGCTGTTCCGATTGATCAGGACTTCCACATTCCCATTCCATTTGATCGGCAATAATTCGTCACGTACATGCCCCAACAAATACCCAAACATATCCAACATTCGATTTTTGCTGCCGGACTCGTACATATAGTCCGGGGCTGTCAGAACCACAACGCCTTTTCCATAGTTGTTTGCCGTTGCCAGAACATCCTGATTGCCGCTGCCGTCAGCGCGCAGAATCAATGGCTTTGCACTTATCGGTTCCAATTGTTGATATTTGAATGGCTTTCTTTCAATAATAACCGTTTTGTCCGGCAGGCAAAACGCGATCCGCCCCTTGCCGCGTTCCTTTGAGATTTTGCATCCTAAAAATGCTTCGGACAATGTCCCTTCCTTGACTTGGCTGGCATTTATTACCAGCGTGCCGCCATCCTCCACGTATTTCATCAATCGCTCGGCAAACAGCTTGTCCAATTCCACATCGCCTGCCAACAGCAATGCGCGGTAGGATTTCAATATCTCCAATTGCGCGTTGTTCGTCAGGGCGTCAAAAATATCGCCATATGGCCCAGTCACCAAATCGCCGCCATCCTTATGCCCCGCTGGGCCGCCATCTTCCCATGGAAACAAAGCCTCGTTAATCGCCCGCATCATATAATCACCTTCTGTGTATGGCAATAATCCCAAGGCCCCGTACCCACCATATCCAGGGATAAATCCATGGTATCGATCAAAGACCACGCCCACCGGCGTATAGGGCACTCCGCGTTCTTGTCCCTTTACTATCTTATCATATAGTTCCTTCCGGATTGCCCCGACCTCCGACAGGCAATATGGCATGTCCCTCAAAACTTTGACCAGCGGATCAATCTTGTCAATACCCCGATAATCATAATGGGACACATAGACAGACTGGCCGCCGCCGCCATCCCCTTCGTCTCTCATCATATTAACGCCGGCCATATACGCCGCATATAGTGTCCGGCGCTGTAATGATAAGGGTTCACCACTGTAAGGACCAACGTCGCATCCTTTCTCATATCGCCGGCATTCCGGCGATAAAAAACCTTTATATCCGACAACAGACTCTTTGACTACCCCTTCCCAAAACATCTGGAAATAAGCCCGCCATGGTTTTCCGTATTGCCGCGCCGCCCCGCGTGAAAACGCGAACTGCATAGGTCTGCATTTTATAATCTCCTCTCCGGTAAACGGCGCACCCATTTCCAATATCCAATGATCCAGATAAACGGCCGTCCCGCAGGACGTCCACGTCCGAAACTCTGGATTACATAGAGCCCAACTCCGGAAACGAGGCGAATTCCTCTCGGTGTCAAGTGTCGGGTTAAAGTAAGCCGACATAAACCCGAGAAATGCCTCATGATGTGTGCGTGGCAAAGGCAAGTCAGCCTTCTGCCAGTATCGCGTACCGTAATTCCCGAAACATTCGTTCGCCGTGAATCCGGCAAATTTATGACCGTACTCTTTCAAAAAGCGTCGGCAGACTGACGGGGCAAGTCCGATTGGGCCATCATATTCGTTCCCCGCTACAATGAACGGGCGATTTGTTTGTTTCAGCGTTTGATATACCACCGATGTCGGATTAAAAAATGCATATTCAAAGTCTTTTGTTTCATGGCCCCAGACAACAAACCGCATCAACGAATCTTTGATAAACGGCTCATCCTCTAATCCAGCCTTTTCCCACAACGCCGGTATGTGGCGAATATCAAACCAGAAATCCTTCCCTAATATCTGACGTGTTGCCCAGACATCCGGCAGTTCATATCCGTTCCGCACCGTTTCGGAAGTCACATGCAGGTTGTTTGATGCGGCGATACCTGCGAATCGCTCCAGCACCATTTTTGCCTCCAATGCCACTTTGCGATCTTCCAAAAATGTAATTTTTTTGTTCAGCTCGCGAAATTCGTCGGTTGATAAAACGGATTTGACATTGATCTCTTCCTCCAGTTCGTTGACAGAATCCAAAATGGCCGTTTTCTCAGCGGCCAATCCGCTTGGAACGCTCGTCTCCACCGTCTCATCTCGCAATTCCTCTATTCCACGCAAGCCCGCCGCCTTGTATGATCCGAACACAATCCGGCCATAATTGGAGGCATCATTAAAGCCGCCGTTTAAATACGGCCAGCTGCTGTATTCCTTCCTCGGTGTTTCACCACGACAAAACGCTCCGCGAAAGATTAATCCCTCTCCCCGTTTAACCGCCAGGCACTCGAATGGAATCGCCATTTCCACGCACCACGCATTGCTGTCAACCAACGTTTTAGCCTGCCAATCACCGGCTTTTCCGCCCCAATCATCCCATTGCGCGCCAAGTGAATTCACGACAAATTGCCGATGACTTGCCGGATTTTCTCCAATGCCAATAAAAAGTTCCACGTCGTCATCCGCAAATACGGGGCCATTCTTTTCTCTTATCGTCGCCTTAATCATATCAATCCGCGACTCTTGACAGCGAAACCCAATGTATAAGTTTGTGTCATCGCGCATGATGAATGCCTCGGTCGCTTCGGTCACCTGATTCGTTGAACCCGCCAAAAGTTTGAATTTACCGGATTTTGCCGCGCCGGCCCATTCATCATTCTTTATTTTCCCGTCCAATTCCGGTGGTTTTGCCGCCTTCGGCACAAACAACGTCGCCGCGTCCGCAAATCCATTACAGGCCGTAAGCAAACTTAGGAATCTAGAAAAAATAACTGTCACACTTTTGGTAAAATTGAATAATTCCATTCGCCATGAAAAGAGTTCGGTTTAAGACATACGGCACTCATCTGTTCCTTGGAAACTTTTACTCCGGACAAATACCGGTTGGTGTCAAGAGCGGCCATGATTTTC